>Ga0315297_10000266_pt1 | contig 29438 bp, 16 predicted proteins | sample YL17G15_0_MG_FD_203628 | JGI IMG/M metagenome (GOLD analysis project Ga0315297, IMG submission 203628) | Sediment microbial communities from Yellowstone Lake, YNP, Wyoming, USA - YL17G15_0 | ecosystem: Environmental > Aquatic > Freshwater > Lake > Sediment | place: USA: Wyoming | collected...
TTCTACATGGTATATGCTGCCAGTAGATCGCCCCTGTTACGGATTATTGACTGTAACCGAGATTTCCTTTATGACTATGTAGCCTGCGTCAGATTCCGCCGTGACCCTGATCGTATAGACACCATTGGGAAAGACCGGCAATGTACCCGCATCGACTGCCGCCGTATTCCAGGTCATATCGAACGGTGCTGTGTTCTCATCCTGGGTGCCGACGACAGCGCCTGTGCTGTCAAAGACCTGGAACCGTACAATGCCCGCTCCTTCCATGCCGTCGCCGTCAGTGGCGCCCACGCCCGGGTCATAAGCTATTACATTGATAATCACCTGGCCCGAAACAGTACTTGAATCCAGAGGATTCGTGAATTGTACGACCGGCAGGGTAATATCGCCTGCATCATAGAGCAAATCGCTCATCAGAGATGCATCCTCCAACCACCTAGCCGCAAACAGTGCAAAGTCGTTGAAGTTCTCTATACAGTCGCCGTTGAAATCATACGGCGGGGCTGTGTAGCCGTCGGGACTGTTCTTGGCCGCTTCACAACCGTCGTTGTACACCTTGATCTCGATGGCATCACTGTCTTCCAGCATCGTTGCGTCTCTGGCGTAGAGTTGCAGCACATAGGTCCCGGTCTCCGTGAGCGTAGCTGTAGTCGCCGCCACCGCGGTGTTGGCGATATCGACAGTAGCCCCGAACGGCGCCGTAAGCACCGACCACCGGATCACAGTCACATCACCGGTCCCGTCCGCAACCGTTCCATTCACATCAACGGTTGTTGTGCCCTCTTTCAGCCATGTTACGACGCTGTCGCCTGCATCGACCTGGGGTCCTGTTGTTTCGGTTCTAAAAATCCACGTATGACCCACTATTATTTTAGCCGGGTCAGTCTCAAGCGGACCGGAAGATCCGGTGAGACCTTCATCTACCGCCCAGAAGTATAAAGAATCCTTCTGCAGCCCTGGAACAGCCTTCGAAGCGTTTGGGTCCACATTTCCATCGGCCGGATTAGTGTCGGCGCCGATTGTAAATGTCTGAACAGCAGGGTCGTCCCAGTCTGGTCCGGCTGGCGGATTCATCGGGTTATACGGTTTGCTCAGCCACAGATAATGTTCGATAATGTTCGGATTTGGATTGTTGGAATCCGCTGGATCAAGACCTGTCCGCCAGCTTAGAGTTGCATTGGTGACAACAACGCCTTCCTCTCCAACGTCCGGTTGCGGGTCATGGGCCTTCCTCGGATCGGTTCCCGCCGGTGTCGAAACACTAAGCGCATCGTGTCCCGACGCGGTGATTCGCAGGCCTTTGACGGGGACATCCGTTGTCAGCACATAGCCAAAGGCATTCTGGCCCCCGACGTTGACTCCCGTATTGGCGTAGGGCGCAGTGCCTGCCGTCAGTGTCAGCGGCGCTCCAAGCGTATCGTTCGCAAAGATGGCCTGGACAGTGCCGCTGTCGTTGCCGCCCCGCTCGAAGATAAAGATAGTGTTCGTCAGGAACGGAAAGACCGTCTGCTGGAAATTGATTCCGTCGATCGATGACATGTGGTTGACCCCAGCCAACCTGAACAGGAAATCGTCCGCATTAGCGCCTATGTCGCCGGGCTTCGGGTTGGAAGTGGTAGCCACTGTCGGGCACCCAGCCGGGACAGGATCCCCATCGGGCCAGTGATATTCTACACCGCCGATGACATACCACCGTGTCGTCGTGCCGGTTGCCAGGTCCCCATCGGCGACAACGTACTCGGTCCCTGCATAGCGAAGGCTGACGACGGCATCGCTAACCACCGTAACATCCGGCAGCCCGCTGAGTGTGTCGGCCTCAACAGCACTGCACAACAATGCCGTAATCAGCACCAGCACGGGTATTATTGTTTGGGAGTATTTTCTCATGACTGTACCTCCTTTGAAATAGGCGCCGCCGCAGCTCCAGACGATGCAGATGCGGTCGCCGTGACAATGATAATTGAAACCATAAGACCTTTGAACATGTCCATCCTCCTTATCAATAGCACGCACTTTCATCCGGCCGGGATGCGCACAACTCACCCAGCCTCCGAGTCCTTCACTCGATTAGCATACCCGATTCAGCAAAGAAAAGCAAGTTTTTTTTGTTTTTTTTGCTCGCCCTTTGGGTCCTGGGTGTCTTGGCCCACAGCCGTGCAGGACGGATGGTCGGGGGGGGTGGCAGAGGCTGCTGCGTGGCTGAAAAAGCCACTCTATTGCGTGGATAGGGTTAGAACTTAGCGAACGCTACCGGCCTTGCCCCCGGAATGGCAGGGGATTCACCGCTACGGAAGGCCAATCCGGCAATTTGCAGCTTGATTTCTGCGTCGCCATGCCGTAGAATACTGTCGTAGGCAAGATAAGGCTGTGTGCAGTCCGAGTCATGAGGCGTTTTATGGTTGTCCGAGAACCAGCCAAAGGGTTCACCCTTGTAGAGTTGCTTGTAGTAATAGCGATTATTGCACTGTTGATGGCCATACTGATGCCGGCCCTGAGCATGGCCAAGAAGCAGGCCCAGGGCGCCCGATGCCTGGCAAATATGAAACAGATAGGCTTGGCGGTGCATCTGTACGCCGACGATTACGGCAGGAAAGTGCCTCGCGATGAGACCAATGGATTCTGGGCTATGCTGTTCATGCCCTATATCGGCGGGCTGAGCAGCAACGTTGCAGCGTACCACGAGGTGGACATATATGACTGTGCCGCGTACCCCGACAAAGAGCAGACGGTGGATTACGTAATCAACGCTACGGACCTCAAGTCGCCGACGCCGAACGTCGAGCAGCGGGGGGCGACGAGCCTGGACGCCTTTCCTCGTCACGGCACGACGATCTACCTGGCCGACTATGAGCACCATCCGGACTGGTCGCACATAAAGATAATCAGAAAGACGGACACTCCTGCTGAGTTGATAGACAAGCTCAAGTGGCTCGATGTATGGCATACCGCTCACCTGCCCAGCAGCAATACGGGGCGTCGAGTAGCCCGTGAGCGCCATGGGAGAAACGGAGTGAACTGCTTGTTTGTGGATGGGCATTCGGCCAAGATGGATTCACTTGAAATCACGTCCTACGACTTCGGCCGCCCTGCCTCAGACTAACCATCTGCATCTCGTTGACGTGATAGCAGCCTCGCGGATCCGGACACAAATCTCCACAGCCCCGATTTGCAGCTTGCACCACTAAATAGGCTTCGTGTATACTACACAAGTTACCGTTGGATTCATAATCTGGATTCACAAGGAGTGCACTATGAAGAAGCAATTAGTCAGCATCTGTGTTGTGTTGGCTGCTCTGACCGCATTCCAGTCCGTCGCGGCCGGGCAAATCAGCGGCGAATTGAAGAAATGGCATAAGGTTACACTGACCTTCGACGGCCCCAAGATCAACGAGACCGCCGATCCAAACCCTTTCACGGACTATCGGCTCGACGTCACTTTTTCGCACTCAGAAAGCGGAAAGTCATACCGGGTCCCCGGCTATTTCGCTGCGGACGGCGATGCGGCCAACACCTCGGCCGATACCGGCAACAAATGGCGCGTCCACTTCGCGCCCAGCCAGACCGGTGCGTGGAAGTACGCCGTTTCCTTTCGGAAGGGCAAAAACGTGGCTGTCAGTGAAGACAAGTCCGCAGGTGAGAGTGCCGGCTTCATGGACGGCCAGAGCGGGACCTTCACAATTGGCCCGACCGACAAGACAGGGCGGGACTTCCGAGGTAAAGGATTGCTCCAGTACGTTGGCAAGCATCACCTGCGTTTCGCCGAGACTGGGGAGTATTTCCTAAAATGCGGCGCAGATGCGCCCGAGAACTTCCTGGCCTACAAGGATTTCGACGGCGATTTCAAGACCGACGGCCACAAAGACAACCTCATCAAGGACTGGGCCCCACATATCAAGGATTGGAGGCCCGGCGACCCAACCTGGCAGAACGGCAAGGGCAAGGGAATTATCGGTGCGGTCAACTACTTAGCCTCCGAGGGCATGAATGTCTTTTCGTTCTTGCCCATGAACATCGCCGGCGACGACCAGAATGTCTTCCCCTACCTTAACTACGACGAGCGTCTGCGGATGGATGTCTCGCGGCTGGACCAGTGGGAGATTATCTTCGAGCACGCCGATAAGCTGGGGATGTATCTGCACTTCAAGACGCTGGAGAGCGAGAATGAGCTGCTGCTTGACAACGGGGATCTGGGTCCGCAGCGGAAGCTCTACTACCGAGAGCTGATCGCGCGGTTCAGCCATCATCTCGCTCTCAACTGGAACCTCGGCGAGGAGATAAACAACGCCTCGCACGATCAGAAGGTTGCTTGGGCCAATTACTTCTGGACGCAGGATCCGTATCAGCACCACATCGTCATCCACAACGGCGCCAACCACTACGACCTGCTGGGCAGCGCCTCGAAGGTGACGGGGTTCTCCCTCCAGACGAGCCCCGGGTCGGTCTTCAGCGGGACCAAGAACTACATCGACCGGTCCGTCACCGCCGGCAAGCCCTGGGTGGTGGCCTGGGACGAGACCAACTCGCCCGGCGACGGCGTCGTCACCGACGCCGAGGACTACTGGCACGACTCCGTCCGCACGGGGATGTGGGGTCACATGATGGCCGGAGGCGCCGGGTGCGAGTACTATTTCGGATACGGCCACCCCCACTCCGACCTTACCTGCCAGGACTTCCGCAGCCGCGACCACTGGTGGGACCTGGCCCGGTTCTGCCTCCAGTTCTTCAAGGACAACCAGGTCCCCTTCTGGGAGATGCAGAACGACGACGCCCTGACTTCCAGCACCGCGGACCACTGCCTGCGCAAGACCGGCGAGGCCTACGTCTCCTATCTCCCCGGCGGCGGGACCACCAGCCTCAGCCTGTCGGGCGCCAGCGGGACCTACTCCGTCCGCTGGTTCGATCCGCGGAACGGAGGCGCCTTGAAGACGGGGTCGGTGACGAGCGTAAGCGGGGGAGGCACGGTGGGCCTCGGCAATCCGCGCTCGGACTCGACGAAGGATTGGGTGATCCTGGTGAAACGCACCGACACCCCCACGATGCCGGACCGGCTGAAGTGATACCGGCCAAGGTGACCGCAGTATAGGACCAACGCCGGTATTTCGCTTCCATAACCGGCGCCGGGGGCATATAATCCCGCACGACGAGATCGGTATGGCCCCTGTGGCCTGCTGGCGGCCGCAATATCGGCAATATCGACGGCAAGAGAGGCGGCAGATAAGTATGAGCAAGTACAAAATAGCAGTCATACCCGGCGACGGCATCGGGTCTGAGATTATTCCAGCCGGGATCGCCGTTCTCGATGCAGCGGCCGGCAAATTCGGATTCGAGCTTGCATACGAGAACTTCCCCTACGGCGCGGGTTACTACAAGGATACCGGCGAGTTCATGCCGGACCACGCACTGGAGACTCTCAAGTGTTTCGATGCGCTGTACTTCGGCGCGGTGGGGCTGCCCGACGTCGACGACACCCTGCCGGCGAAGTTGTTTACGTTCAAGGTCCGCGTTAGTTTTGATCAGTATGTCAACTATCGCCCCGCAAGGCTTTTGCCAGGCGTGCCCGGACCGCTCAAGGGCAAATCGCCCAAAGATATCGACCTAATCGTCATACGCGAGAACACCGAAGGCGAATTCGTCCAGTCCGGTGGCTTCATTCGCGAGGATTTCGCCGATGGCATGGCGACGGATACGAGCGTGTTCACCCGCAAGGGAATCGAGCGAATCGCGCACTACGGCTTCCAACTCGCCCGGAAACGCCGCAACAAGGTGACCAACGTCACTAAATCCAACACGCTCATCCACAGCCTGGCTTACTGGGATCGTGTCATCGAAGAGGTCCGCCAATCGTATCGCGACGTCGAGTATCAGAAGATGTATGTCGATAACGCCTCGGCTAACTTCGTTCTGCATCCCGAGAAATTCGACGTTATCGTGACGACCAACTTCATCGGCGACATACTCAGCGACCTCGGCGGGGCGATCATGGGCAGTCTGGGCCTGGGACCGAGCGGCAATATAAACCCGGAGAAGAGGTACCCTTCGATGTTCGAGCCGATTCACGGCTCGGCCCCCGACATCGCCGGGCAGGGTATTGCAAATCCGGTCGGTACGATATGGTCCGGCGCGCTGATGCTCGATCATCTGGGAGAATCGAAGGCCGCCGCCGACATCGTCCGGGCCATCGAGGCCACAATTCAGCAGGGAGTGCTGCCCGCGGACCTGGGCGGCTCGGCCAAGACCGTGGAAATCGCTGAGGCTGTGATCAGCAACCTATAGAATACACAGGCAGACTATGTCACGGATCATCGATTTGACATTACCCCTGTCCGATGGCGACAGAGGTGTCTCGATCACGCAGGCGCGACGGCTGGAGACCGACGGCTGGAATGCAACAACGCTGAGCCTGTACTCGCACTGCGGCACGCACATGGATGCCCCAGTTCATTTCGGCGTCGGCGTCGATACGATTGATACATTAGCCGTGGACAAGCTCATCGGCCCTGCGTGGGTGGTCAATCTGTGCCCGATTGCTCCGCGAGCGTTCATCGAAGTCGCTAACGTCGAGAACGCCTGCAAAGATCTCGTCGCCGGGGACAGTCTGCTGCTTCGCACGGACTGGAGCAAGCACTACGGCCGGGAGCGTTATCGCGATGAGCTGCCGAGGGTCAGCGAAGAGCTGGCTCAATGGTGCGTACAGAAGAAGGTCAGAATGTTGGGGGTCGAGCCGCCTTCGGTGGCGGATGTCAACAATCTGCAGGAATTGACTACGATTCACCGCATCCTTTTCGAAGGCGGAGTGATCGTTGTCGAGGGCCTTGCCAATCTGTCGGCCCTGACGAAACCGAAAGTGACCTTCATTGCGCTGCCGCTTAGGATCGCGGCAGGCGACGGCGCACCCGCGCGGGCTATTGCCATCGAGGACGACGATTAGGCGGACAGCGTTTTGGATAGAGCCCGAATGACAATCAATGTGCAAGAGACGTTCAATGCACTGCCTCCGGTCTGGCCGGAAGACCTTTTGCCTGCGATACGCCGGGAAATTGACGCCAGGCCCTTGTCGCTCGTAGTGTTGGATGACGACCCTACTGGGACGCAGACCGTTTATGATGTCCCTGTGCTTACCGGCTGGGAAGTTCGAACGCTCGTTGACGAATTCAACAGGCGGACGCCGCTGTTCTATGTGCTCACCAATTCGCGGAGCACGCCGCAAGCACAGGCTGTGGAGCTGGCACGGGAGATTGGCGCGAATATCTTCGAGGCCTCTCGGCAGACGGGCAGGGCCTTTGAGGTGATCAGCCGCAGCGATTCCACGTTGCGGGGTCACTTCCCGGCCGAAGTGGATGCTCTCGCGGACGTCCTTGAGATACGGCAGGCTGTCACCCTGGTCATACCCTTTTTCGAAGAAGGTGGCAGATACACAATCGGCGACGTGCACTATGTCAAAGAAGGGAATGATCTGGTACCTGCTGCTCAGACGCCGTTTGCCGCCGATGCCGTCTTTGGCTATCGTCATTCCGATCTGAAGGAATGGGTCGAAGAGAAGACGCAGGGACGGGTTCCGGCATCATCCGTGCGCTCGTTGACCATCGATGATATTCGCCTAAAAGGCCCGGACTGCGTCGCCTCCAGGATTACCGAATGTGCGCCGGGCACCGTCTGTATCGTTAATTCGGCCGACTATCGAGACATCGAAGTCGTGGTCCTGGGCCTGCTCAGGGCCGAACACGAAAACGTGCGGTTTCTGTTTCGCACGGCGGCCTCCTTTGTCCGCGTTCGCGGCGGCCTGCGGGCGCGTCCGCTGCTGACGGCCGAAGAGATTTTATCGACGTGCGAAGGCGGAGGCCTTGTTGTGGTGGGATCCCACGTGCCTCGTTCATCCGAGCAGCTTTTCGACCTGCTGGATAATGCATACGTCTGCGACATCGAGCTCAGCGTGAGAGGCATCCTGGCCTCCAAGAGCCGCGACAAGGAAATAGGCAAGACAGTTGAATTCGCGGACAGCGCCTTGTCAAAGGGCAAGGATGTTGCTATCTACACGAGCCGCGAGCTTGTTACGGGCGATGATGATGTCGGCTCTTTGTCAATCGGTGCGGCCGTCTCACAGGCGCTCGTCCGGATAGTCAGCTCGATAAGTGTGCGGCCTCGCTACATAGTCGCCAAAGGCGGCATTACGTCGAGCGACATCGCCACTCAGGCACTGGAGATCAGACGGGCGCAAGTGCTCGGCCAGATCCTGCCCGGCGTCCCCGTCTGGCGATGTGGTCTCGAGAGCAGGTTCCCCAATCTGCCCTATGTGGTCTTTCCAGGCAACGTGGGCTCGACCGATGCAATCTCAACCGTTGTCCGCACCCTTAGAAAACCAGAAGATTGGTGAGGAGCAACAAGAATTCCATGGAGAAACCGCCAGAAACATTGACGCGACAGCGTTTCGTATTGATTTCAATTCTCTTCTTCCACAGCGTCAACACCTATATGGACCGAGCGTGCATCGCCTCGGCCGTGGATTACATCAAGAAGGACCTCTCGATATCCGGCGAGTTGATGGGATTGATTCTCGGCATATTTGCAGTCGGCTACGCCCTTTTCCAGGTTCCATCGGGCTGGATCGCCGACCGCCTCGGGGCTCGAAAGGCATTAACCATCGTTGTGTCTGTATGGAGCGTATTCACCGCCCTGACCGGTGCAGCTCGAAACGCTATACAGATGCTTGTGTTGAGATTCCTTTTTGGCGTCGGCGAGGCCGGCGCTTTTCCAGGCGCAACCCAGGCATTCTTCCGCTGGCTTCCCGTCAAGGAACGTGGGATCGCCCACGGCATCAATTTCTCAGGCAGTCGTCTCGGGGCGGCCCTTTCGCTCTTCTTAATGCCCTGGCTGATAAGCGTCATCGGCTGGCGATGGACATTCGCCGTCAACGGCCTGATCGGCATCATCTGGGCTACAATCTGGCTGCTCTGGTTCCGCGATAACCCCAAGGACAACCGCAGAATCAACCAGGCCGAGCTGGAGTATATCGAAGAGGGGCGGGCCGCCGACTTCACAGCGACCGCAAAGGCCTCGTTCGCTCAGATCTTCACGTCTCTCAATATGTCATTGGCGATGGTCCAGTACTTCGCCAGTAACGTGACCTTCTTCATTAGCCTGACCTGGCTTCCTTCCTATCTCAAGAACCAGTGGCCCGACGACCCGAGAGCCGTTTATTTCTCGGCCGTGCCCCTCATTGTTGCCGCATTCGCAAACTGGATCGCCGGCTCGATGGTGACGGGGTTGTACAAGAGAGGATACCACGTGGGCTCGCGCCGCCTCACCGCCGTTGTCGGCTTCACTCTCGGGGTGCTTGGATTGCTTCTTGCCACACGGACGGATAATCTCTACTGGTTTGTCTTCTGCTTCAGTCTTGCGACGTTTGGCGTGGATATGACGCTAAGCCCGAGCTGGACCTTCTGCAACGATATTGGCGGCGCCAGTTCGGGCGCGGTCTCGGGCTCGATGAACATGGTCGGTAATATCGGAGCAGCCTTGAGCGCCATCATCTTTCCAATGCTGCTGAACAGCGAGACCGGAAGCGCCAATAGGTTCTTTATACTGGCCGCCGGTCTCAACGTCGTGGCCATCCTCAGTTGGTGTCTCATGAATCCGAACCGGACCTCGGACAAGAAGCTCTCGCCCCAGGCCGTCAGAATCCGGTTTGTCGCCATGCTTACTTCCCTGGTCATTGTGACGCTCGCCGCGGTTGGCTACAATATCCATAGATCAACCCGGAAGAAACCAGCGCAGGTAGCCGAGCCGAACCAGGTGGATGTCAACAATGTGGCCGACTCTGTTACAGGAGAATAGGACTGCAAAACAAAGATTCTCAATTGGGATTGTAAATGAGTACTCTTAAAGCCGTTGCAGTTGGAGCGGGGTATTTCAGCTACTATCAGTACGAGGCCTGGAATCGCATTCCAGAGGTCATGGTAACCGCCTTCTGCAACCGCAACGCCGAGCGTGCCGGGCATATAGTCGAGAAATATTGCGTCAAACAGCACTATACGGACTACAGTGAAATGCTGGAGAAGGAGAAGCCCGATTTCGTCGATATTATCACGCCGCCTCCCACGCATCTTGAGATGTGCAAGATCGCCGCCGATCTCGGAATTCACATCATCTGCCAGAAGCCTTTGGCCCCGACCTTCGCCGCGGCAAGAGAGATAGTGGAATACACCGACAAGGCCGGCGTTCGATTCATGGTCCACGAGAACTGGCGATTCCAGCCATGGTACCGTCAGATCAGAAAGCTGCTCGACAGCGGTATCGTTGGTGATAAGATTCATTCGATATACTTTCGCTCTCGCATGGGCGACGGCTGGGGTGATGACGCCTATCTGGATCGCCAGCCGTATTTTCGCGATTATCCGAGACTGCTCGTCTATGAGAACGGCGTCCACTTCATCGACACCTATCGCTACCTTGCGGGCGAGATAGAGAGTGTTTACGCGGTATTGAAGAAGCTCAATCCCGTTATCGCCGGAGAGGATTTCGGCGCCATAGTCTTCAATTTCCGGTCGGGGGCGACAGGTCTGTGGGACGCCAATCGCTACAACGAGTGCAATTTCGACAACCCCCGCTACACGTTCGGCGAGATGCTGCTTGACGCCAGCGGCGGCTCGATTCGACTCTATCTGGACGGCAAGCTCACAATCCAGCGCCTCGGCGAACCAGAGCGTCCCCACGAGTACTTCCACGAGGACCGCGGCTTCGCCGGAGACTGCTGCTATGCCGCGCAGCGTCACTTCGTGGATCGAATGCTGGACGGCAAGCCGTTTGAGACAAACGGCCCCGAATATCTCAAGACATTAGCGGTGCAAGAAGCCGTCTACGCTTCGGCCAAAAAGGGCCAGCGCGTCACTGTAGAATACTGCTCAGCTGACCGAGCCCTGGCCGCCGGCGGGCGAGCCTGATGTAGATGAGGCACAGCAGTCGTATTTGTCCGTGACTTTTCCTACTTTACACCGCGTAACAGTGGGAAGATGTATGGCTCCATCATCTTGCGGACGGTCAGAAAGTCATGCCTGTGAAGGCAATCGCGAATTGCGTCGCGGTCGATCTCGTCGAGCCATTTCCAGACCTGCTCGGTGAAGCGCACGTTCAACGCGAAAACCTCCGTGGCATCCTGGCGAAACGGCGCCACGTCGGCCGTGATCCAGCCATCGTAATCAAGCTCCTTTAGATAGAAGAGGAACTCAGCAAATTCCCAGACGTTGCAGGCGCCTGCGATCAGATCCCAATCGAGCTTGCCGTTGTTGTCGTTAGTGTGTACGTAGAAGGGCAAGCCGGCCGCTGCAACTTGCATCAAGGAGTCGGCTGGTGGTTCGCCCCCAAACGTCGAGTGCCCGATATCGATAGTGACTCCAAGACCCTTTCCTCCGGCCGCCCGGCAGAGGAGAATCGTCCTGGCAGCCGACGCGAGGAGGTTGTGGACCCGCGTCTCGAAAGGCTTGTACTCCAGGTGAAGCGTGATATCGGGCCGGTATGAGGCCGCCTCGCTTACAACTTCCACCATCCTTTCCCACGCACTGGCGTAATGAACATGAAAAGGATAGTCATAACCATCGCTCAGAGGGCAGCAGGTCACACGTTCAGCGCCAAGCGTCGCCGCGGCATCTTTGGCGTGTTTGAGGTACTCCAAGGCGTTGGCCCGGACCGCATGGTCCGGCGAGGTAATCGAACCCTTCACAAATTCAGAATCGGACTTCACGTTCACATTGACTGCCGAGACCGCCAGTCCCAGCCGCGCCAACGCTGCCTTGACCTCGTCTATATCGCGTAGTTCGTGCGGATACACTATTTCGACACCCTGGACACCGGGGATTTGCGCGATGTGCTCCAGCCTCGCGACAACGTCAAGGTCTTCACCATACTCACAGAACCGATCACGCAACCGCCCGAAAAAGGGACAAATGATAGCCTGTTTCATAGATCACCTGACAAAAGAAGTCCTTTTCAAATTTACGTCCGGCTCATCGAGGTCAGCCAGGCTCCTGAGCCATGATGAAATACCACTTACTCGAAAACAACCTGCCCCGCAAGTCGAAAGCGCAGGATGGTCGGTTGTAGGTCAGAAATCCGGTCAAGTACTGGAGAATGGGCCTGTTTTCATCCGCCCACGACTACAACCACCCTGATATCGAACGACCGTTGTCAAGTCATAGTATTCGGTTATCCCTGTTTTGCTACATCTCTCCGACGACGCTTCCCCGTGCAACGAAAGTCTTTGGATATCGCAGCATCAAGAATTGAAGTACTCTGTTAAAGATCTTATAATCGTGGCGCATGTGCGTTTTAACAAGTTCACTCTTGATATCGTTTTTTATCGATGTGGTGGCGATTGGGATGACGAACACAAGGCTGGAGCATGGGAAAGTTAAGCAATCGGTAATCGGCAGGCGAGGTTTTCTGCGATGGATGGGCTTGGTGGCTGTCGGCAGTGTGGTATCGCGGCTTGGCGCAGCGTCTGAAGAGCTGGCGTCGTCCAAGCCCAACATTATTGTTATTCTGACAGACGACCAGGGCTGGGCTGATGTTGGGGCTCAGGGACAGGTCAGTGACATCCGGACGCCGCAGCTTGACGGGCTCGCCGCCAGCGAGGTACGATGCACCGCCGGGTACATCACCGCGCCGCAGTGTAGCCCATCGCGTGCCGGTCTGCTGACAGGCCGCTATCAGCAGCGATTCGGATTGGAGAGCATCCCCGACATGCCGCTGCCATTGGAACAAGTGACTGTCGCCGAGCGACTGGGCGGGGCGGGTTACACCTGCGGCATGGTCGGCAAGTGGCACCTCGATCCCAACCCGACGTCTGCGAAGTGGATCGCCGAGAACCTTCCCGAGATGGCGGGCAAACCGCAACGGCAAGTGCGGATTCCGGAGTCTGCGCGTCTGGCTTATTCCCCGGCCGCACAGGGCTTTGATGAGTTCTTCCAGGGGCAGATGAACCGCTACTGGGCGAATTACGATCTGACCGGCAAAGACCTGCGGCGCCAGGGCGAATGGGTAAACGATAAGCGATACCGTCTCGACGTGCAGACCGAGGCGGTACTGGCCTTCATTCAACGAAACAGGTCAAAGCCATTCCTTTTGTACCTTGCCTATTTTGGCCCGCACACACCGCTTGAAGCCACGCCGCAGTATCTCGCTCGATTTGTAAGCCCTATGCCGGAGCGTCGCCGGCACGCTTTGGCTATGATGGCCGCGATTGACGATGGTGTCGGACGGATTGTAGCCCAGCTTGGCGAGTATGGTTTGGAGGACAGGACTTTGATCTTCTTCACCAGTGATAACGGGGCGCCGCTGAAGATGACCAAGCCTGACAGCGCAGTGACCACCGACCCGGGCGGCTGGGATGGCTCACTGAACGACATCGGGCAAGCTACAGGAAGGCCCGTGGTACAGGCACTATTTTGGACTGAAAGACACACTTATCGCTCACTAATCGGTAGAAAGGGTCCAGGCTAATGCGACTGTGGTCGAGCATCCACGCACCAAAGGTTTTGACTGGTTTCGCCCTTCTTACAGGACTTATGGTCCAGGCCATGGTTTCCGCGGCCGCCGCGAGAGAGTTTACTTACCAGAATCCCATTAAGGGCGGGCCCCGCTGGATCCGGGACCCGTTCATCATCCGGGCCGGCGACAGGTACTTTATGACCGGCACGTACAAGGAACCGGGTAAGAACGGTCCGGCCGCCTGGCCCGGCTTCAAGCTATGGTCGTCCGATGATCTACTTCATTGGGAGGACGAAGGCTTCCTACTGGCGAATGAAGATATCCAATGGGGCGACGTGAGACTCTGGGCGCCGGAGATCCGATTCCATCCACAGCGACGAAAGTACTACCTCACCTACAACGTTCAATGGGACAAGACCGGCCGGCAGGGGTCGGGCCTAGCGGTCGCGGACGAGGTGCGCGGCCCGTACACTAATCTTACACCCGGCGAGCCACTTGCCCAGAGCAACGATGCGAGTCTGTTCTTCGACGATGACGGACGCACGTATCTACTGCAATCGAGTATCACCATCTGCGAGGTGGATCTTGATCAGGTTAAGGTGGTGGGAGAGAAGAAGCGGCTTTTTGTCCCTGCCGAGGAAGGGGCATGGGACTCGCGGATCATCGAAGGCCCGAACATGGTCAAAATCAATGGCACATACTACCTGTTCTGGTCGGGCACGGGCTGGGGCTACACGATCGGCTACGCGACCGCCAAGGATGTGTGGGGTCCGTATGTCAAACACGCGAAGAACCCGATCTATGGAGCGGCCAAGCCTGGATACGAAAGCAAGCTGAACGAGTCGTCTGATTGCCCGTTTGATGAGGTAGGGCACGGGTCCTTGTCTGCGGGGCCCGACGGTCGCTGGTGGCTGTCGTCGCACGGGTATGGTTATGAGCCCGGGCCATTCCGTGATCCCCGCCTGTGTATCGATCCATTGAACTTCGACCCCGCGACAGGGGAGTTCTCCGCGAAGCTCACATGGACACCGCAGATGATCCGCATTTCGGTTGCCACCAAGCCGCGATTGATCATTCTCGCCGACATGGGCAACGAGCCCGATGAAGAGCAGCAGATGGTCCACATGCTCGTCAACTGCAATGAGTTCGAGCTGGAGGGCCTGATCGCGGTGACCGGCAAGTTCCTCAACGAGCGCTCTTCAAATGAATATAGGCGGGTGGTACATCCCGAGCTTTTCCATAAGCTGATCGACGGCTATGAGAAGGTCCGTCTCAATCTCTGCCTGCACGCATCGGGGTATCCTTCGGCCGAATCTCTTCGTGCTATCGTGGCCCCCGGTCAGCGCAAATATGGCATTGCGGATGTCGGCGAAGGCAAAAGCAGCGCTGGCTCCGAGCTGATCGTTAAGGCCCTTAAGCGAGATGATGCACGGTCCTTGAATATCGTGGTCAACGCCGGCTCGAACACCCTCGCCCAGGCCCTGCGGGATATCCGGGCGACACACCGCGATGCGGAACTGGATTCGCTGGTGGCTAAGCTACGCGTCTTCGAAAACGGCGCACAGGATAACGCTGGTGCGTGGATCTGTCGCGAGTTTCCCGGCATTCATTGGATCCGCAGCAACCACCAGACATATGGCTATATGGGGCAAGGCAATGGCGTTGGGCCGTGTGTATGGCAGCCCTACCCCCAAGACAACCAGGGCCAGCATCGTTGGGCCGAGCGGCACATCATGCACGATCACGGGGCCCTGGGGGTGCTGTATCCGTATCGGTTCGAAGGAAATGGCTTCCTTGAAGGCGGCGGCACCATTCCCTGGCTCGGACTGGTGAACAAAGGGCTCTATGACATCGACCAGCCGTCGTGGGGCGGCTGGAGCGGGCGATTCACCGCGACCAAGCAGAAGAACGTCTGGTCGAGACACAACGACATAAAGAAGGACGAAGAGACCTACGGGGATTTCTACGTTTACACTGAGGTCAGCGATCGGTGGACGGACCCGGAGAGCGGCATTAAGTACGATAACGAGTTTGCACCTGTATGGCGCTGGCGCCGGGCTATGCTGAATAACTGTCAGGCACGCTTCGACTGGTGTGTCATGCCTTACGAGAAGGCCAACCATCATCCGATAGCCGCGTTCAACGGCGACACCAGCGACACGATCGTGCGAGTCACTGCAAAGGTGGGAGAGAGCGTGATGCTGGACGCCTCTGCCTCCAGTGATCCGGACGCCGATGCATTGCAGTTCAGTTGGTATGTGTACGCCGAAGCCGGCACGTATGCTGGCTCACCGGTCATTAGCAATGAGGCAAATCCCGTGGCACAGATAACCATTCCCGAAGATGCAGCAGGCAAACAGATCCACGTGATTCTGCAAGTCAATGATGAGAATGAGATCGTGTCGCTATACGACTACCGCCGTATCGTGATTGATGTGCAGCAGCCTATGGTTCGGGAAGGCGACTGGGTTGTAACCGGCGTGGAAGCTGTCGGCCCGCTTGAGGCGTGGTGGCAACTTGGACTCGATCGGTGAGATACGCGGCGCTGCTTCATTCGCAGGCCGTGAAGCTCGTCGCCGTGGCCAATGCCATTACAATGGCAACCGAAAAAGTCAAGTAAACTTTCATGATGGGGCGAGTCTAAGACAAAGTCTCACCGCCGTCCAGGTAATTCCGCTGGCGTCTGAGCAGATTCAGCAGCCGGACCGCGGCCATTGCCAAGAGCGGACGCGTCGGCGTCCTTAATCAATGAGCAAAGCCCCTGTCTCCATCCATTCATACCAGCCTGATTGTGCTCTGTTTCTTCTATTTTGATTTCGCCAGTAGCCGGTTAGATCCATGTCATTTCTCGTGGACGTTTTTCTTGCTGCGCAGATCATTGTCTCGGTCGAGCCAGCGCTTTTCACAATGCTTGTCTGATACGGCAGGTAGTATTCCAAACCGTTCGGAGCGGGCTTGTTGTGCCCTCCCTCTCTGCTGACAATCATGCTCATCCCGCCGGCTGGAACATCCGGACTTGGCACATCAGTCGGTGCAGCGGCGTTTACAACTGCGCCGAATTTCGCGTACATCAGCATAAGCAGGCGCCTCTGCTTAGCGAGTATCGCCTCATCGCCTGATGAGTATGCCTGGTTGGCAATATGAAAATGCAGGTACATGCCGCGACTTGCCGCAAGCTGCACGTAGCGTGTCTTGATGCTCCCATCATCCCCGATTGCGAAGGCACAATTCGTCGTTCGACCACTGGCAGGATACGGCATTCCCACTATTACGTATATGTTCGCGCTGTCGGCTTCCTCGCAGAGTTCTCTCAGAGCACTGTCCAGCGCAGATAGACCTGCGGCAGTAATGTTCTCTTTGCGGCAACCTGTCACTGCTAGCTCCGGGAACACCACAATATCAGCTTCCTGGCCGGCGGCCCGCCGGATGTAGCCCTTAATCTTCCCGACATTCTTGCTGATGTCCCCTGAGCACGCCATTTGAACTGCCGCAATTTTTATGTTCCGTTCTGCGGATCGATATGGTGCGATATCCGGATTCGAATCCGCCGTCTCTCCTTCCAGCAGCTTCTCGCCCATATCCCAAAATGGTTTGAATATCAGGTGGGTTCTTCTCCGGGCCTCTGCTCTTGTGGCGAGATTAGTGTCTATTTCTTCAACGATCAGTGTGTTCTTTTCGTAAGTACGACGTGCTTGGATTGAGCCGTCCGGCCGTATGACTGCACTGCCGCCTCCCCAGGGACTGTGGCCCATAAAATCCACATCCTCATGAACAGGATTGCTGACAATGACGTAGACATTGGTCCGCAGCGCCCACGGCCTGTACCGGATCCATCGCAAATCCGGCCTGCCGTCGTCCCCGCCGTGTCCACCAGAGATATCGATAATGACCTGTGAGCCCTGAACCAGGCAAGGCAGATCGGAATGTTCCAGATAACCTCGGTCTGAACATATTACAAGATTGAACGGTATTCCCTGAACATAGAACCGCGGGGGTACTTCAGCATTCTTCTCGTAGAAGATGAGCCTGCGGCCATTCGGATCGTACACTACGCCCCTGTTGCGATAAGGTCCCGACTCACTCTGCCTGTATCCCACGCCGAACACAACACATATATTCTCCAAGTCGGCTTTCTTTCCAAGCTGCGCAATCGCGGAGTCAAGCTCGGCCTTTGTCGGCGTGTGTGCTGCTATGTCAGACCAATAAAGAGCGCCTTCGGGAAATACCACAACCTGGCATCCTTCGGTTTTGGCCTTGCCGATGAAATTCAGAAGGTTGTTACGGTTCTTGTCCAGCGCGTCCTCGATGACGGTCTGCACGACGCCTATCTCAATGACCTTGGCGAACGCAGCCTGCACCGTCAGCGCGACGAACAACAATGCAATGTCCATGCAGTGCTTACACATAGCGATAGCATACCCTATCTCAACAAGTCCGGCAACTCGAGTTTGTCCGCTCGCCCTGATGGCCACTTTATGCGCTGATGCCGAGATAATTCGCGTGCTTCGATGAAGACTACAGGTTTCCTGGAACACCGGCGCCAATCGCCTCCTTACCGCCCTGGTTTTCAATTCAGCATTGAACAACCCGCATGGAAGGTGTAAACTGCTTTAGGTTTATTGCTTGGCTCTGATGATAAGGAATATGGCATTCTCGAGATCAAGGAGTCGAAGATGAAGCGGTGTGTGGAAATTGTGTGTGCAGGGGTCATACTCCTTCACTTCTGCGCTTGTGACCTTTACTCGCACTGCGGACCTTTTGATGGCAAGAGCTTCAAAGGCAGAATCGCCTTCAGCTCCGACGGCAACTACAACGACCAAGACGATTGGGGCGCCTTTCCCGTTGCTTTCGCTATCCTCGACGCTTTCGGTGTGACAGATAAGCTGGTTCATGTTGATTACTGCAATATCCTTGGGAAGAATGACCCGCGGTTCTACAACGAAATGGTCCAGAGTGTCCTGGGCTCGGCCCGGAGGTATAGTATTCCTCGTTCAATTCTTTTTGACTGCCGCAACGACCTCGATCGCGCTATTGAAAGCATCAAGAACGCCGTCAACGCGTCTTCCGCCGACGATCCGCTCTATTACGTGCTGGCAGGTCCGATGGAAGTGCCCTTTCGCGGCATAGAGAAATCCGACCCCGACAAACGAAAGCACGTTTACTGCATTTCACATAGTGCATGGAACGATGGCTATACCCGTAGCGATAGTGAGCTGCACATCCACAACAAGCGGGACGTGATAGCTTTGGGGATCAACTGGATTCAATGCAAGGACGGCAACCGGAACCTGGCCCATCCCGGCGGAGTGGGCAGACAGTCAACGCCCGAGCAGTGGCGCTTGTACTATTGGCTGAGGGATTCGCGCGACCCCCGGCTCAAATGGATCTTCACCCGGCTGGAAGCGGAAGGAAGGGCCGACATCTCCGATTCGACAATGACATATTTCCTTTTAACCGGAGACGAAGATGCCGACCTCGCCAAATTGAAGCTCCTGCTTGACGACAAGAAAACGCCGCTGATTGCTGAGCAGCGAAAAGCAATACGCATTGAGGCGGAGAACTTCCGTTGTCTAAATGAATACAGGGTCGAATACAGCGACAGGGACGCTTCTCATCGGCTCTGTGCTGGCTTGCGGAGTATCGGAGCTGGCAGTATCAGAACCACACTCAATGACGTCTACGTGGTCGCCGGGCGGTATGATGTTGAGGTAAGATACTTCGACGAAAAGGACGGCCGCAGTCATTTCAGCCTGTATGTCAACCGTACACAAAAAGGCGCCTCCTGGCGTGCATCAGCGAATGATGAAAGTTGGCATACCTGGATGATGCCGGATGTAGCTGTCGGCCCCGGCGACGAGATCGTGGTGGAGGTGCAGGGTGATTCGGGTGAATATTGCAAGATCGACTATGTGCAGCTCAATTACAGGGGGCCGGATTCAGCCCATTGAAGGACAACTTATCTGAACGATCCGAAGGCCCTGCCAGGTCAGGTGATTGTTGCTCTGTGGTATGATGTGCTGTTGTTGTATGGATAATATCGTTCAGGAGGATTCCAGACGTGTCTGACAGACTCATTTTAGCAGGTCATTGGCCCATTTGTGTCGTCGTGATTGCCGCCACTCTCCTGGCGCCTCTCGCCGAGCTCGGGCCGGCCTTTGGCGCCGAGAATCCCGAAGAAGGCGGCGGATAAGCCCAAGCAACAAACGGTCGTTGTACTGGCGTGGATCGTATAGTCCGCCCTGGTCGGCGAAAACGGTCTGGAATACAGCACATATTTCAAGCAAGTGATACCAGTCTTTGCATGAACGTGCGAGTCGACTCATTCCAACACCTAAGATTAGTCCCACATGATTGAGGCCGACCTCCACGAGCAGACGCTGGAAGCCCGTGCGTCCTGCAGCACTGCTACCACTCTGAGCTTGATCTTCATCAATCACCAAGACACGTTCGCTTGACCAACCCCAGGCGATCGCCTTCTCTCGTAAATTATACTGTAGTGATGTGGATTCTTGATGGTTCAGGACCTGTTGGGCACGGGATTGTCGCGCATAGACAGCCGCTAATCGCTCCAAATTATAAGACTTGATCTTGTTATTAACAGCCAAGTCAGATGGATCTACTCATGCCACGAGTCGTGTTCCTTCGTTCCTGGATACGTCGATGCGACTTTGCAGGAATATTGCGAAAGTTGCAGCGATAACCACCCGGGCCATGCGTGGTGTAAGGCACTCGAAAAAAGAGACTGTAGCAAGCCTACCGGGAAACTGCTTGGTTTGCATATGGTAGCCTTCATGCGAAAGCTCTCTTTTGTTGGGAAAAGACGGAGATCAGGCAAGTCATGGCAAAAAACAGCAAACAACGAAAAGTGAATGTGTACGTAATACCTTTATGCATAACTAGTTACGGAGATATTGCCCGGTTACTCTGCTATAGTCTCATATTTACGTGGTTTTACTTGGCCAGCGCAAATAAGTGCTGATACATGAATCCTCGGAGGAACGACAATCCGAAAATGACTGCGCCTCAACAGGTTCCCCGACAGACTCCTAGCCTGGCACGCACACACACCGACACACAACAAGAGCCACGCAAGTCCAATTCTCTGGGTCATGTCCAAGTCCTTTCCAGTTTCAATATCATTGAGCCGGTGGGGTGGCGGACCCGCCCGCGATCTCCACGTCTTTCCACACCTCCGCGGTCAGGGCGCGCCAGTCACACAGCCCCACCCGGTTCAGGAGGATGGGGTTGGTGTACTGTGCCAGGGCCGCGGCAGTGTAGCGCTGCCAGTACTCGGCGGCCTGGGTCAACTCACGGATGGCCATATCCTGGTGGATATGGCCCTGATTCTTCCTATACAGGGCCAACTCGGTCGCGCCGCGGATCTTGTGACCGTAGTACTTGCCCAGATAGGCCATGGCCCGGATGTCCCCCAGGGTCAGGCGGAGCTCCTTGTCCGTGACCTTCGGGAGCCCGTCCAGGATCTGCAAGGCCTTGTCCGCATGTCCATGGATCTGCTGCGAAACCTGGATCGGCGTGGTGCCGGTCGGCTGCTTGCCCCCAGCCACGGCACTGACATAGTCGGGGATCGTTACATAGTCCGTGCCCGGGTGCGCGCGCAGGGTGATGAAGCGGTTGACGTCATGGAAGCCGCTGGCCGTCTCGGCGGAGCTGGGCTTGCTAAAGCAGCCCTCGATGTACCACTTGAAGTCCATATCCCCCCAGTGGAAGCCCGTGGTGATGGGATAGATCAGGGAGGCCTCCTGCCAGGCAGTGAACAGGTCCTTGGCCGGGACCTGGGGGAATCGCGAGCCCAGGATCTCGACGAGCCGGCCATTGGTCAGGCCCGGATCATATCCCAGGCGGCCCCAGAGCATCCAGTGGTACCAGTGCTTGGCCATGTCGAGCTGGCGAGGCGAGTCCGGCTCAGTACTCAGGAATTCGCGTCCCCACACATACCCATCCGAGCCGTAGTAGTACCCCATGGACACATCGTACGGGATGTTCTGGATGAACTCCCGTACAAAGTCGGGCGCGCCCCAGCGGAAGTAGAAGTTGTCGTCGTTGCGAAGGGTCCAGATCGTCTTGAGGCTGCCGATGTCCTTGACGAAGTTCTTGCAGAACGGCTGTACTGTGGAGCTGAACACATGGGCCTGGGCATACTTGAAGCTGAAGAGGAACGTGATATCCGGGTTTTCGATCAGGGACTGGAAGGTCTTGGCGATGTCCTGGGCCCCGGTCTGGTGTTGGCGGTGGATCAGCGTCATCTTGCGCCCGGGCTGGGCAGCAGCCGCGTCCAGGACTCCCTGGCCGTACGTGTCAAAGGCCCATGCCTCCTTCTGGGCGGTGCTCATGCCTTCCATGTTCTCGCCCGTGGTCAGGCCGATACCTGCCAGGTCCGGGTAGGTCAGGAACATCTGTCTGACGCTCTTGCGGAAGTAGTCGGTGGTTGTGGCGTTGTCGTACTTGTCCGTGAGTCCGTACTGGCCGTTGGTGCCGTGTACGAAGATGTTCCAGGTGATCACGTAGAGATCCACGTTGCGGTCCTTGCCGTAGCGCATGACCTCGCGCCAAAACGCGATCTTTTCGTCCATGGTCATCTTGAGGGCCTGCGTTGTGCTTTGGACATCGGCCAGAGCCACTTTCTCATACCCAGGCACGCGGACCATCGAGGGGAACGGATGGAGGTTCCACAGGGACAGGTAGTTGTAGCGGAATCGGGCCAAGTTGTCGATATAGGCCTTCCAAAAATCCATGTCCCACATCACCAGGACGTTCTTCCGCTGGGCGTCTCCAGTGTGGGCGTGGTACGTGGGCGTGCGCTCGTCCAAGGGGCAGTTGAGCTTGATGCCCCGCAGCACCATGTAGGGATTCCGATCCAGGGCGCGGACTTCGTTGAGGCCTTCGCAGCGAAGGACTTCCGTCAGCTCCAAGCCGCCATACATCACGCCGGCCGCGTCCGCACCCACGATCCAGTACGAAGCTTCGCCCCCGCCTGCGGTCGTGCGAATGCTGAACCCCTCCGACTTCAGGGTGGTGGACGCGGTAGCACCCTGACCGCGCATAGCATCGACCACCGCCGTGTCCGCCCGTGTAGCCAGGACGATGCGGATACCGGTCCCATCCATGCCGACCTGTGCGAGCGACTCATGGCGGACCGTATGGCCTCGGCCTTCCAAGGCCCCCTGTAGCTCTTGCACGGCAAACGCGATTCGCGGGTCCTTCTCGTTGAATAGGATGGCCAACTTCGACCCTGCATGGCACATCTCGGCGGTCCAGCCCATGACCAAGGCTGCGAACACCCACAGTACGACTCTCTTGTACATGATCTGCTATCCTTTCCAATTAGCTGTTTTGACCGAGGCGCTCACCGGTTCGCCCAGGGCCCATGCGGCTACACCGCCAAAAAATGAATGGTTCTCGATGAGCAGCGTTCTTACGCCTTTCTTCGCCGCCCCCAGAGCCGCCCCAATTCCGGCAGGGCCGCCACCGACCACCAATACGTCAACGGGGCGGTTGAAATCGGACCGCCGCCACCGGCCCTGCGCCGGGAGCCGGTGGTAAAGCCGCTGTCAACGCAACCGTGGATCCGGCTGCCGTCAAGAATGTCTGCCGACTCAGAACTTCGTCCCTCGTGATGTCTTCCATAGAACCCCTCGTTCAGTCTCAACCTCAGAAGCTAAAGAATTCAGGGTCTTTTCCAGTCAACCGTCGCTTCGTGGGGTGAATACCAGGCCTTGGCTGCGACGCGGCCCTCAGAATGTTGGCCGAGAATCCGCACGACTTTCGTTTCGTCCGGCAATAGGTCGAAATAGTTGTCCTCGAAGAACCAACCAAATGGGTCGCTGTTGGCATCGCCTTCCAAGGTCACACAGCGGGCGAATTTGTCCGTGGTGATCACAAGGTCGCCGTTTTTGACTCTCACATCAAGCTTGGCGTCTGGGAACGTGAGGCGACGCTCGATGTCGGCCAAGGCGTTAGCCCGGGCAAGCACACGCCCGGATGCATCCGTGAGCGTGGCGAAGAGGATATGCTCTTTCCGGAAGGCGCGGATACCGGCCTTATCCAACTGCACGACCACGGCTGACTTGCCCGGGGCCACAGTTACCTCCCGCACGATCTCCTTGCGGAACTCATTGCGTTCGAGGTGGTAAAGCTGGATCTTCACCGTGCCCGTGACCTGCTCTCGCGTGTCATTGATGGCCCAAAGATGGATGAAAGCGCCGATGTCAAACGACAGCATCACAGGGGCGTAAGCCCGCCGGAGTGCATAGTAGGCGTGGTAGGGCTCAAGGAAATAGTCGACTTTGGCGCTGTAGACTTGGGGCCACGAGTCGTTGTACTTCCACACGATGTACCCCCCACAGCACCGACGATCCGTCTGCTCGGTGGCCGGACGGCCGCGGCGCTGCCGCTCTACGGTGTCCTGGTAATAGAGCGCCTCCGCCATCCCGAGCCGGTACACCAGCCCCGCGGCATCCGTAGCGTCGTAGAACTGCTCGACCGGCCCGGTCTTCTTCCAGCTTTCACTGGTGGTGTAGGGCAACCACGTCTTGGGGAAGGGGTACCTGTTGCCGTGAAGGGCGAGCGTGGAGTAGCCGTCCGGCCATAGGTCTTCGGAGGCCATGAACCGCTTGAGGCTGTACAGTGGCGGAGCCGCAATCCGTGTGTCCTCGCTGGCGAAATTCAAGTAGTCGTAACCCGGCACAAACCACATGTTGGTGTAACCGTGCGTGTTGCCCTCCCGCGGGTCGTTGGGATTCATCCCGAAGTAAGGAGTACTGGGCTGGTAGTAACGATCCGGGTCGAGTTCCTCGCAGACGGCCCCCACGGCTTCGGCGGCAGGCAGGCCCGGCCAGGGACCGTGGTCTGTGAAATCCGAATTGTAGTCTTCATGAGCCCACTGTGCTGATTCATTGCACCCGCACCAACACAGGATCGAGGGGTGGTGCTTGAGGCGCTTGATGAGCCCGGTGGCCTTCCCGCAGCAAATATCACGGCTACGTGCGTCCGGCCCCATGGGCAGTTGCGTGAAATCCTGCCACAGCAGGAATCCCCTGGCGTCGGCCATCTCATAGAACTGGTCTTGCGGCGCCGCGACGGCCCCCCAGATTCGAAAGGCATTGAAATTCGCGTTCTCCGCCAACGCAAACAGCCTCTCCTCGCGAGCCTGGTCCCACACGTCACTCATCAGGTTCGGGGTCACCCAAGCGCCGCCCCGAAGGAACACCGGGACTCCATTGACGATAAAGTGCAGAAGCTCGGGCATCACCACATGCCGGAACCCGATCGTGCGCCGTTCTGTCTGCTTCACCCTGGCTTCCGCAAGCAACGTGACCTCCGCGTGATAGAGCGGCTGGTCGCCGTAGCCTCGCGGCCACCACAGACGCGGACGATCGACACTCAGGACGCAGTGGCCGATGAACTCACCACCCTTCACGGCTGCGGGTGCTGTTGTTTCGCCCACACGCAGGCCGTCGGGATCCAGCAGACGCACTCGCACCTCGACCGAGGAGAGATGGCTCGTGCCCACGGCATCCACGGTGACCGTCCCCTTCGTAAGCGCCTCATTGAGCGAGACGTCGGTGACAATTTCCTTCATGAGGTGGCCGTCGGATATCTCAACAAAAACCTTGTCGAAGACTCCCACAGAGGATATGGCCGGATTGGGGCCAAGGTAGCTGCCGGAGTTACTACGACGCCCCCACCCCGGCGTATCGGTCTTACCTGGGCGAGGGTCCGAATGAAAATGCAGTACGAGTGAGTTTTCCGGACGAAGACGGCCGCTCGCACTGACGGGCAGAGGTAGCTTGCCAGAGTGTGAGGCGAGGCGCTCCCCGTTGAGATAGACGTCGACTTTGGCTTCTATTCCCTTGAAGCGTAGCCAGGTCTCACGTCCTTGATCTTCGGTGACGAACCGCACCGCATACACCCAGTCTTGCTCGCTCACCCAGAAACACTTCTCTGTGCCCCCGGGTAGCCAGGGGGCTTCGATCTTCCCATAACGGAGTAGAATATCGTGAACCGTGGCCGGCATGACGCCCGCGGCCAGCCAGCCTTCGGCGTCGCTGGCCCGCTCGGCCTCCGTCAAAGTCGCCGTCGTCAGGGACGCCTGCGGAGGTATCGACTTAATCTTCCAGCCTTGTGAGAGCTCGGACCGGAGGAGACCTTCGTTGGACGATGCCGCAGCCCCGACGCTCACGTGAAGAGCAACTGGGCCGGTGCCCAATGTCTGCGGCGGGGTCAACTGAGCTGTGCCACCGGTCAGCGTGCCCGCGTACTGATACTCACCCGTGAAGGGATTGAACCACTTTGCTTTGGCCGGGCCGGACAAGCCTTCCAGCTTCAGTGAGAATACTTGGGCTTTGTTCTGGAAGACTACGTACTCTTTCCCACGGTTTGCCAGGCAATAGCCGACGCTGACCAATTCATCGGATGGCTCCAGAGCCCAGAACTTGGTCGCCTCGAAGAAGTCTCGCAAGTGCTTGAAGTACGCGTAGCCCGGCGGCGTGTCTTCGGGTCGGATCACGTCCCATGCCGTGTAGGTGTAGTAATAGGCCCCATACCCGCCGGCCATATAGACTTCCCACGCCCGGCGGCAAACCTCTTCCGGTGCTTGCGCAACGCCGTAAGTCATGTCTTTCGGACCCTGCGGGCCATGCTCATATCCGAACTCAACGTTCAGCACCGGCCAGTGGTGCTGCTTCTGGTGATCCAGCAGCGTAGTGTGCCACTTCGAGTGTGTCTGATCGCTGCGATAGTCCAGTACATCATTGTAGGAGCCGGCGTCGAAGGTTTGGGTATCGGTGTGGGTCGTGATTGGCCGGTGGTAGGGATCGTTGTCGCGTATGAATCTGATGCGGCCAAGCTTGTAGTCCAGGTCCTTCTCGTTATTGGATTCCTTGGAGAAGTCCCAGTGGATGTTCGGGTAGGCCGAGTAGCGTGCGATCAGCCAGCGGAAAAACAGGTCGTCCTCGGGACTTCCCCTGGCGGGCCAGCGGACCATCTTGTTGTACACCTTGATCATGACGTGGGCGATCATGCCCCGCTGGTAGAGAGCGTCTATGATCCGGTCGTAGTGCTTCCAGTAGGCGAGGTTCAGCCGGGCGTGATCGGGCTGGTCGTTGCTCCCCTCCCACGCATAGACCGGCGGCGGCCCGTAATCGTCGTCGACCGTTTTGCCCTTGCGCCAGCCTGTGTCATGAGCGTAGGCGTTCAGGAGCACGTAGTTGAACCCGCTGGCCGCCAGCTTGTCCAGAAAGCTGTTCACAACCTTCAGATCAGTATCCCCAGCATCGAGCGCCCACAGCCAGTCACATTCGTAGCCCACAAGGAAGAAGCGAGTGCCATCCTCGAAGACAAAATGACGGGGATGCCGGGGGTCCACACTCAAATTGCCATGAACGGTTTTTAGCGGATTGGGGACACAGGAGAAGGCAGCCTGCCGGCCGTCGAGTGCCGCCACGGTGGAGTGCGTCGTCAGAGTCCACTCGCCCTGCACCGTTGGAGCGACACGGACCTTCCACGTCCCATTCCCATCATAGAAGCCCGGCACGGTCAGCTTCACACTGCCGGGGCCGGTCACCTCGGCCGAGAACGGCGTCTGAAACGGCTCCTCCGGCGTGTCGTTGACGTGAAATGCGAAATCGTGCGGCTGCCAGCGAGGCACCGGGATGGGTGAAGCAGCGACGCCAAACGATTGCCTAGCCCAGGCCAATATCACGATCGTGGTCATGACGACCAGCATCTTTCGAGTAGTCATAGTCTGCCCTATCTTCGGCCTGACGGCCGGATTCATGTGTTATCCGCGGCGGTCTCGAAGTGCACACCGCCTTTTTCGAGTGCCTTGCGCAGGTCGGCGTACGGAAGCCGGCGCGTTCCACAGCCAGCAGCAGCAGCACACAGAGCCGCCGCCGTGCCTACCGCCTGGCCCTGGGCCATGCAACTGACCGTGTTGCGGGTGGACATGTGAGCCCGGTGGTCTGAGGTGATCATCATCCCCGCGCACAACACGTTGTCGATGCCCGTCGGGAGAAATGCCCGGTACGGGATGCCGTACGTTCCGCCGTTCTTTACCTGTAGCCGTGGGGCCATATCGTGGAAACCATAGGCCATCACGTCATCGTCGAAGTGCCGGCCCTCGATCACATCCTCGTGCGTGATATCATAATCGCAGGCAATCAGCCGGCCACGGCGAATGTTGAGCGTCGGGCTGGTGCGAGAAATGAACGCCTTCTCGCACCCGGGGATGTTCTTGCGGGCATGCTCAATCCACTGTCGCTGCTGCTTTCGCAGTTGGAGTTCGGCCGTGGCTGTGGCATCACGGTCGGTGGGGCTGACGGGCATCTTCACATTGAACTTTACGAACATGAAGTAGTCGTCGTGCACCGTGGTCATAAGCAAGTCCGGCTTGCCTCCGCCACGGGGGCCGGAGAGGCGTACGACTCCACCCGGCACCCCATCGTGCAAGCCCAGGGCAAGATTGCCGGGGCCGCCGTTTTCCTCAACATACTTCACGACCTTGTCGAGATCGACCCCGGCGACACCGATACTGTTGGCCACATCGTAGTCGTTGGGTTCGCTGTACTTGGCCCCGGCGTAGGCCGCCAGATGGCCATAGGCGGTCGTATCGACGAAGGCTTTGGCGGCAAACAGCTCTCGCCCAGAGCGGCTTTCCACAATCGCACCGCGCACGTGGGAGCCATCCACCGCCGCACCCACGACCATCGTGTTGAGGGCCATGAAGACCCCCGTTTCGCTGAGCATCTCCATGCTCACGAGCTTGTATATCTCCGTATCGACCGAGGTGTTTACGGAATCGTAGTTGTATCCGGCGACCATCTCCGCATGGCCCGAGCACCCACCGGCCTTCGTGAGGCGATCGACGATCTCGCTGGGGATTCCGCGGACCACTTGACGCTTCTTGACGCCGGGGAAAGCCTTCCACAGATTGAAGAAACTGTGCAGCGCGGTGCCGCCTTCGACAACGGTCCCGCCCGTGTAGCCTTTGACCTCAATCAGGGCCGTCCGCGCGCCTTGGCGTGCCGCCGCTATCGCCGCGAACACTCCCGCCGTGCCGCCGCCCGCGACCACAACGTCGAACTTCCGTACGGGGACCTTCCTCGCCGGTTCCTCGTAGAAGTCCGCAGCAGGATTGGTTATCTTCTCGGCACCCGTCGCAAACCGGGTCTGACCGGCGATGCCCAGCAGCACGGCACTCATGGCAAACTCCCGCCGATTCATTCCAGTCTCTCTCACACCACCGTTCTGTACCCTCGATTCTCCAAGGTTGTTCTTCATCTGATCTTTCCTTTAGACATTTGCCTGTGTGCCTGGTGTATCAACTGCCGGGAGGGCCTCGACGGCGATCCCGTACATCTGGTTCGGGCGATGGTTCCTATGGTCTGCCAGCGGAGCCACTTGTGAACATTCTACCATTCAAGTACATTCGTTCAATCAGATTTCTGCCTTCGTTCAAGGGCGAGGGCTCCTGCCGACGACAAACCAGGAATCCCCCAGCCATCCCACCACCGTATCTGGGGAACTGACGTCCCGTCATACATGCGCTCCATGTCACATAGCAACGTCATGGCTAACCAGGCAGAGGTATTGGTTGCTGGATTGTCCGTACAAATGGCCGCTGAAGTGAAACACGGCTGGCCACCTCATGTTGGGCGTGTCCGACCATCCTTGTATGGCCAGTGTGCTTGCGCGACGAACCCCGAAATGGCCCCAATTTTCGTGAGCAAAAGTTTACAACTCAACTACAACCGGGAAGCCCTTTATCTGCAAATTTTGAAAAAATACTCATTCCATAAGTGCTGTATTAGTAGATGGTTAGGCAAGAGCTGGGAATCGTGCAACGTATTCAATGACCGGTGCTTCATGGTCCGGCTGGTGCTTCATATCAGATCCGTGTCTTCCAGGGGACTATGAAGTTCACATCCGCGATGCATCAAGTT
>Ga0315297_10000268_pt1 | contig 29416 bp, 20 predicted proteins | sample YL17G15_0_MG_FD_203628 | JGI IMG/M metagenome (GOLD analysis project Ga0315297, IMG submission 203628) | Sediment microbial communities from Yellowstone Lake, YNP, Wyoming, USA - YL17G15_0 | ecosystem: Environmental > Aquatic > Freshwater > Lake > Sediment | place: USA: Wyoming | collected...
ATCCTGCCGCTGATCAAACCCGCCCTGATCGCGATCGGCATCTTCACTTTCACTTGGAACTGGGGCTGGTTCATGGGGCCCTTGATCTATATCAACGATTTCAGCAAGGCCCCCCTGGCGCTGGGTCTGCAGATCCTGAGCGCCACCAGCACTTCCAGCCAGGTTCCGCCTTGGAACATGGTCATGGTGGGGTCGATGCTGCTGACCCTGCCGATGCTGCTGGTTTATTTCTTTGGCCAGAAATACATGGACGAGTTCGGCGTCATCGGCGGCAGCTCAGCGATCAAGTAACCGGAAGCCATCATGGAACTAAAAATCCCCTTCCCACAATCCCGCATCTACTACGGCGGGGATTACAACCCAGAGCAATGGCCGGAAGCAACCTGGCAGGAAGACATGCGTCTGATGAAACAGGCCGGGGTCAACCTGGCAACCCTGGGAGTGTTCTCCTGGGCAAACCTTGAACCGCGCCCCGGGACCTATACATTCGAATGGATGGACCGGATCATTGCCTTGCTCCATGAGAACGGGATCGGGCTGTGCCTTGCTACCGCGACCGCATCCCCGCCACCCTGGATGGCAAAATTCCACCCCGAAAGCCTGCCTGTGGATGCAGCCGGCGTTACCTATTATCCCGGAGGCCGGCAGGTATACTGCCCGCACAGCGAGGCGTACGGGAAATCCGCGGCGGCGCTGGTGCGAAAAATGGCGGAACGCTATGGGCAACATCCCGCTCTCAAGATCTGGCACATCAACAACGAGTACGGTTGTCACATCAGCGAATGCTTCTGCGATGTCTCGACGCAGAGATTCCGCCAATGGCTTGAGAAGCGCTACCAGACCATTGAAGCGCTCAACGATGCCTGGGCCACCTCCTTCTGGAGCCAACGCTACGATGATTGGGATGAGATCAACCCACCGCGTCGCGCACCCACGTATGCGAATCCCACTCAGCAGCTTGACTGGCGAAGGTTCTCGTCCGACAGCCTGCTGGAACTGATGGAAATGGAAAAAGCCATCCTGCGGGAAATAACGCCGGATATCCCTGTGACCACCAACTTCCTCGGCTTTTGGAAATCAACTGATCAATGGAAATGGTCCAAGCGGGAAGATGTCATTTCTGTTGATTCCTATCCAGACCCGGTAGAATCACTATCCGGAAGCGCTGCATCTGCCATGCTGGGGGACCTTGTGCGATCACTGGGTAACGGGCGCCTCTGGTTACTTATGGAGCAGGCTCCAAGCGCGGTCAACTGGCGAAATCAAAACGCGCCCAAGAGTCCCGGTCAAATGCGGCTGTGGAGCTTGCAATGCGTTGCGCGCGGTGCGGGGGCGATCATGTTCTTCCAATGGCGAGCCTCAAGGGCGGGTGCGGAAAAACATCATAGCGGTATGGTCCAACACGGTGGAGTAGAAAGATCGCGGGTCTGGGATGAAGTTGTCTCTCTTGGGAATGAACTGAAACGCCTGGATACGCTGCTCCCTTCGCAGATCATGGCAGAGGTTGCGATCATGCTGGATTGGGAGAACTGGTGGGCGCTCGAACTGGATTCCAAGCCTTCGATGGCCCTGAAATTCAATGAACAGCTCTTCCGGCACTATGAGCCGTTGTTTCGCTTGAACATCCCAACCGATTTTGTCCACCCCGGCGACGATCTTGCGCCCTACAAGCTGGTCATCATCCCCAACCTCTACCTGGTGCGCGCCGAACATGCAGAAAACATTGTCCGCTATGTTGAAAAGGGGGGAACCGTGCTGATGTCTTTCTTCAGCGGCATCGTAAATGAGGATGAACATATCTGGCTGGGGGGCTATCCCGCTCCGTTCCGCCGCATGTTGGGCCTGTGCGTGGAAGAGTTTTCCCCGGCGGTGAATGGGCAAACGAACACGGTGCGATTCGCGAATGACACGCAAACGGTCAGTGATCTGTGGGCGGAGGTCATCCACCTGGAAGGTGCGCAAGCCCAGGCATTGTTCGCCGAAAACTATTTTGCCGGCAAACCCGCCCTGACCCGCCATCGTTTTGGCAGGGGGACAGCCTGGTATCTTGGCACGCGTTTCAAAGTCGAGGACATGGTAGCCGTATTCAGGGATGCCCTCCAGGATGCCGGGGTAAGCCCGACGTTGACTGTCCCAGCCGGCATTGAAGTGATCCGGCGGATCGGTAAAGACCGATCATTCTTGTGCGTTCTGAACCATCTCCCCGAACTGGTGAAAGTGGATTTGCAGCAATATTCTGGGACGGATCTGCTGACGGGGCAGCACTTGAAGGCACAGGTGTCAATCGAGCCTTTTGGAGTACAGATCCTGGCTTTGTGAAAAAAAATAGGAATGCTTATGCCAAAAAACAAGAACGCTGTCCCGGATGTATACGTCATCTGGGATGGAGAAAACAAGCCTTTTTACAAAGTGAATACTATTAAAGAGTATGAGGAAAAATGCTGGGGAACCCTGTGCGTATTTGATGTTGTGGAACCAACACTCACTGTCTATAAAGCAAAAGGGAAGAATACCGGTATTGGAGTGGTAATCCTGCCGGGCGGAGGCTATACCGCAGAGGCAATCCACCCCGAAGGGCGCGATGTGGCTAAAGTCTTGGCCAAACAAGGTATCACCGCGGCAGTCTTGAAGTACCGTTTGCCCAACCCCAAAACATCCGATCAGCCCAATATGGTACCCGTCTCAGATGCCAGGAGGGCCATCAGGCTACTCAGGCAGATGGCTGACAAATATGGGATCCGTAAAAGCGTTGGAGTGCTCGGTTTTTCGGCAGGCAGCCACCTGGCAACAGTTACCAGCCTTTGGAAAAGCAGCGAAGCAACAGAAAACCCCGATTTTTCAGCGCTGATGTATGGGACAACTACCCTCTCAGATGAAAACCTGAAATGGCTGGAAGAGGCATTGTATTTCAGGAAATTGACGGCTGAGGAACTTGCTCAAAACCGTCTGCTCGATCTGGTTTCGAATAAAACACCCCCGGCATTTTTGGTGCATGCGTATGACGATGATGTTTGCAAGGTGGAGGAAACAACCTTCTATGCCCAAAAACTGTTCGAACACAATGTGTTGGTGGAAATGCATTTATTCCCCAAGGGTGGTCACGGATTTGGGCTGGGCAGAAAACAGGATGGGACAGATCAATGGATGCAATTATTTGTTAACTGGATAAAATCAAACATCGTTTAAGAAAAAGTGGCAGTAAGGAAAACACCTGATAGCGCTGAAGAATCCATACTTTGTTCGCAGATGTGTGCGCTTCTGCAGAAGAAGGAGAATAAAATAATCCGCCCCGAAAGCGGATTTTTGCATGTCCCAAAACAGACTCATATCGCTGTTGTTGACCTGAGAGGATCTCATTTGGATCCAATGCTTAAGTGGGTACTTATTCAGATCTATTCTATAAAGACAGTTCTAATAATTAACACCTTGCGGCTTATTCGCAGCGTGTAGTATTCAAGTGGGCCCGGATGGATTCGGACCAACGACCAAGCGTATTCAGACTCTATTCCAGTGAGGCTCCATTTACGGATAATGATAGTGACACACGCACGGCCCCGGGAGTTCGGTTGTAGCTGTGAATTCGCGTGAGAACCATGTTTCCATGAGAGTCTTGAAGGTGGGACTTGCGTAAGAAACAAAGCAAACCCGGAGAAAACTGCCGTTGACAAGAGACATAAGCCCAAAATCGAGCGTGCCGGTTCCCTTCGTGCTCCTACGGTTCTGGCCAAGATTGTCGCCCAGAGTACCAATGATATCGCCGGTATTAACCACCTGATCTTCGGTTACGAACAGGCTTTGGAGCGGTTCAAAGATATAAATGATGGTGTTTTGACCGCCGATATCCAGCGAGACATCGGCATAGGTGTTCGCCGTGCCGTCGGGCTCCATCTTGGTTTCGGTGGTGATTCTGGATATAGTCCCGGCGGCAGTTGCCTTGACGGGTGTTCCTGTTGGCACGACGAAGTCCATCCCCAGGTGAATGCCTTGCGGATTCTGGGGGGAAGGAGGCGACGAGCCCACGGCGCCGTAATAGGTATTCATGAAGACTTCAGGAGTGTCATAGAGAGGAGAATTCAAGACGATCGGCGGGGTTGAATTCGTCGAGGTAACTGCCACAGGCGGTGGGGTTGAATTCGTAGAGGCAGGTAAAGAAATGGGTATATTACATGCGACAAGAAATAAGGCTGCAGTAATGAAAGAAGATATTCTTAGTAAATCGCCGAGAGAAGGGTTATTTTTCGTTGTAACCATTCTATCAACAATCTTATTCGGCGTAAGCCGATGGATGTTAGAAGTGGGCCCGGATGGAGTCGAACCATCGACCAAGCGATTATGAGCCACTTGATTACCCTTCCATAGCTTCTACACTTTTCTATCACCCCCACATTTGGTGGTCTTCGGGTACGCTACCGTACCAAATATGGGGGGTTGCTTCTTTCATGGCGTTTTTTGGCCAAAATCCACTGCGACCCTACTGCGAAACGATTGTGAGCGGTTTCACGATCTGCTCGATATTTTCGGCTGCCGCATCCTGCGAATGGGCCATTACGTGCCCGTAAATGTCGGTCGTGACACTCGCCTTGGAGTGCCCTGCCCTGTGTTGCACTGTGTTGACTGGTGTTCCAATATCGAGGAGCAGGGAGAGCGAAGTATGACGCAGATCGTGGAAGCGGATGTCCGGCAAGTCGTTTTCGCTCAATATGCTCTTGAACTCCTTGGATACTTTACTCTGGCTGGCGTAGGTGCCAACGCTGGTCGTGAAAATCATGCCATTCTCTTTCCAGCTGCATCCAGCCAGGGTCTTCTGGGCTTCCTGCCTTTGGCGGTGTGCCTCCAACATCGCCAGGCCGATCCTGCCTAGTTTGATCTGGCGGCGCCCGGATCTGGTCTTGGTCGGGACAAGCACCGCACTGCTGCTGTATGCCTGTTGGAGCTGCCGCTCGACACGCAGAGTCCCTTTTTCCCAATCCACATCGTCCCACATCAAACCGAGTAACTCCCCCTTGCGTAAACCGGTGGTCAGGGCCAGGTAGAAAAGGGACTCATAAGGATGACCACTGGCTGCTTCCAGGAAAGTGCGCGCCTGGCTTTCGGTGAAGATGTGAAACTCCTTTGTCTCCACCTTGGGACGCTCCACGGCATCCATCGGGTTGTACCCGATCAACCTTTCCTTGACCGCCTGCTTGAGTGCGCAGTGCAGGGTGGCATGGACCAACTGGATGGTGCGGGAACCTTTGCCTTCCGCTTGCATCCGCAGGTACAACTGGCGGATGTGAGCTGGTTGGATATTCTGAAGCCGCATTTTTCCGATCACGGGCAGGATATCTTGTTCAGCGTACCGGCGGTAGTTGCGTGCCGTATTCTGGCGGATGGAAAGATCTTTACCCGTGAGCCAACTTTCCATGTAACGTTCCAGGGTTAGCTGGGTGGCATCGAAAGACATGCCGTGCTCGATCTTGTTTGTGATCTCCCGGACCCAGTCATGACACTCACGCTGGGTCTTGGCATACTTGGTGATGCGTTTGCCGCTCAGGCTGACCTGGGCGCACCAGCGACCATCCTTGCGCTTGTAGACCGTGCCTTCGTTATTGCCTCGCTTTTTTGCCATGTTCATTTCTCCTTTCTGTGACTGTTAAGGGAGTCCAGTGAGGAGAAACGAGTGAAGCTTGTGCTATTCGGCTTTTAAGGTGCTGCGGTGACATCGTGATTATCTCTCTAAACTGGACATATAGCAATCTGAGTTTAGAGTCATTATACAGAACAGATGTTCTGGAGTCAAGTATAGCAACACTCCATATGTTCTATATGGTCTATGGCTTATTCACTTTATAAAAATCCGTAGATTTCACTCCCAAAATTGATATTTCCACCCCCTTTCCCAGGTAATCTTATGCTATGGGGTAATGGGCTTAGAAAAAAACACGGTATTTTGATATTTGATTATGTGCAAATTTGCATTATAATTTCAAATATGCATGAGGAGCGGTTATGCGCCAAACTTATATTCCCCGCAGCCTGGAACCCGTCCTGAAGAAAGCGGTCAGCCAATTTCCCGTTGTTGTGCTGGTCGGACCGAGACAATCCGGGAAGACCACCCTTTTAAAGCACCTTTACGGCAAGCAATACCCCATCGTTTCGCTGGAGCCGCCGGATGTGCGCCTGGCCGCGTTGAACGATCCGCGCGGGTTTCTCAACCTGTATCCCCCTCCAGTGGTCTTCGATGAAGTCCAGTACGCTCCCGTCTTGTTACCTTACATCAAAGAGGAAGTGGACGCCCACCGGGAACGCCTTGGTCAATACATCCTGACCGGTTCCCAGAACCTGCTCCTGATGCAACAAGTAACCGAAAGCCTGGCAGGGCGCGCAGCAGTGCTGAAGTTGCTTCCATTGTCACGCTGGGAAGTCGATCATCACCCGCAGAGACTGCTGCCCTGGGAAAAAGGAAAAGCACCTGGCCTGACAATAGAGACGCCCCAGGAATTATGGGAGAATATCCTGCGTGGATACTACCCTGAAGTTGTTACCAACCCCGACCGCGATGCCCGCTTGTGGCAGGCGAGTTATGTTCAGACTTATCTGGAACGGGATATTCGCAACTTGCGCAACATCGGCGACCTGACCCTGTTCCAAACCTTCCTGCGCGCCCTGGCTGCCCGCAGTGCGCAGATTCTCAATCTGTCCGACCTGGCCCGGGATGTCGGGGTGTCGGTCAACACGGCCAAGGAATGGATCTCGATCCTGGAGGCCAGTTTTCTGATCTTCATCCTGCGCCCTTATTTCGCCAATATTGGCAAGCGGTTGGTGAAATCCCCAAAAGTTTATTTCACGGATACCGGGCTGCTGTGTTATTTGGTCGGGCTTCGGGACATCGAGCATGCTGCCTCCGGTCCGATGGGTGGAGCTATTTTCGAGAACCTGGTCGTGGCTGAGTTATTCAAGATCCATATGCACCGGGGTGAGGAACCGGCGCTGCATTACTGGCGTACAGCTGCTGGTTCCGAAGTGGACCTGGTGATCGAGACCCAGGATCAGTTGGTGCCGATGGAAATCAAGTTGTCTGAGACACCGCACCCGGAGATGGCAAAGGAGATCATTAATTTTCAGAAGGATTTTCCCGGGAAGGCCGGCTTGGGGTATATCGTTCATCCGGGCTCAATGGCCTTGCCGCTTGGTAAAGGTGTGGTGACGCTGCCGATATCAAACTTATAAACATTGCAAGCCTATATTTGTTCTGAGGACGTACAAATAAAATCCTGGTATGAGCCTTGGAAAAAAACCTGCTAGACATGAGAAGCGTTGCAGATTTGGCGCATCTCTTCGGGGGTCAACCCCACGGCGGGTTTGCCGGCTGTATCAGGTTGATGATGAGCGCAGCATTCTCATCCTATGGGCACAAATTTAGAAAACGAGCGTAGACGGTTACCCAGGCAGTGGTGAGTTCTCTCCACCACTAAATAACTTCCACCCTCCACATTTGGGCAATACTGGTTTATTCGAGCAACTACAAAGGCAGCCCCGCCCCGAACATTCCTCCAGCAGAAACGATTCGGAAGTAATTTGCCGCGCCGGGACCAATGGTGGGTTGAGGTCTTTGTATACCATCGTAGAAGAGGCGTTCTTCTTCCAGTTCTTCAATTCGGCTGATACGTTGTTCGAGATAATCGCTCAGCCGCAGGCGCGCGCTTTCAAGACGGGCGCGCAAACCGCCATACCGCAGGTCGATCACTTCCCAGCCAAAAGGTTTGTAGTGGGCAAACCACATTTCTCGATGCACGGCATGAAGTTCCGTCACACATGAAAGAATGATGGGAATTTCATGTTCAGCAATTTGACGCAGGAGATCCAAGTCGTTGGCTTTATACGCCTCCACCAGCCGCAAACCTAAATCGCATTTATGCTCCAGCACGGCACACAATTTTTCAGGCATCTTGAAAAGTGTTTTAGCGTGGGGGTACTGCATTTTGTATTGCTGAAGTTTTTCGTGCCACCCTGCATAATGTCCGCGCAGGTCGTTACTCGCCAGATGCAGATCGAACAAGCCGAGCAGGGCATCCTGCCAAAGTAAAAATTTGGATGGCGTAGAGACGTCAGAGTCTTCGCAGTTTTCGGGCAGTGAACCAGGAACTTCGTCCAGATAGCGAAGCGCCATGAAAGCGTCATAATCCACACCCGTACAAAATTTTACGCGTCGCTTGAGTTTTTCAAGGTCAAGGTGAGGGGCATAACTGTGTTCGGCATATAGTTGCAAACCCAGCAAGGCAGTGAAGTAATTGACCTCCGTTCCGTCATCGCCCCAGAGCGTGGCAAACACCTCGCGGATGCCCGTTTCTTTGCAGGCGGTCAATGCGGCATTGGTTGTGCGGAAGGTTTTGCCATATTCAGGCACAAAAGAATTCCACACCCAAACACCGCCCGCAAAAATGGGATCAGCGCCGAATTCGCGGTGACGCGCGATGTAATCCACATAGAATTGCGAATCGTTGTGGTAGTAATCCCAGTAGACCAGTTGCACATCGGCGGGGCGGCTTTGCCTCACCCATTCGGGGAGCGGCTCGGCGACGCCATAATAATTGTGCGAAGGCGCGGCAATCCGAAAATACATATCGCTCCAGATCATGGGTTGCAGATTGTATTTGCGGGTGATTTGCACCACCTTCTCCAAATGAGCGCCGATCAGTTCGAAGCGATCGCGAAAGCCGTGCTGATCCAGATACGCGCCGCGCCCCATGCCATGCGCTTCATCCATGCCCAGATGAATGCGCTTACTGCGGAAGGGGCGGCTGGCGGCGACGATCATCTTCTCGATAAATTCATAAACATCAGGGCTGTCAATCAACAACACATCCCGCGTGTCGCACAGGGAACGGGCAACATCCCATTTGAGATAGTTCTCAAGATGCGCCAGAGTTTGAATGCAAGGAACCATCTCGATGCCCAGCGCATCGGCGTAATCATCGCAAGCCTTGAGTTCTTCAAAACTATAACACCCGCGCATATAACCGAAGTAGGGCAAGCCTTCCACTTCGTAGGTATCTTCGGTGTAAATCATCAACAGATTCAGACCCATCAATGCCATTTTGCGAAGCATATATTGAATGCTCCGCACGGTGGGAACCGCGTTGCGGGAGGCATCCATCATGACGCCTACAGTGGTGAACTGAGGCATTTCAATGAAATTGAAGTTGTGTGACTCCGCAACCGTTTCGACGAACAAGCCCAGCGCGCGGAAGAAATGGATTTTTTCAGCGTAGTGAATCCAGCCCGCTCCGTTTTCAAGCCCGACTTCGATGGCCGTCTCTGATGCGCCAACATGGATGGGAAGCCCATCGCCTGAAATTTCAAAGTTGAGTTCCTGCGCCAGCAGATTCAAGCCTGTTGTGAGGTCCGGGGTTAAGTCAATGAAGTTGAGTTTCATCATTATTCCACTCATTCGGCTCAGGTTGGAAAAAAGGCATCTATCCATCCTCACCCAGCTGGGATGGATTTCCTTATGCTCTCTCAGTGCTGTCATCCTGGTACTGATGAACGATCGCTTCCATGACATCCTTTTTTTGTTCCATTTCCGCCAGCATCTTGATCTGCGTGCGGCAGCGATCCAGGTTGTGATTCGGGTGGCTGGTCTTGTAATAAATATCCCCGTTCAAATGGTCGGTCAGAAAGCGGATCGCCTGCTCGAGGGTGATGATGCGGGCCGAAAATGCCAAATGCTCCACCTCCCAGGAATTCAGGAAAGATCGGGCGGCGTCCAGGTAGCCATGCACCAGTTGGTCGAACAGGGTCAGGTCGAAGTGAACCTTTTCGAGGTTATGTTCGTCCTCGACTGCCGTGCAGGCGCCGATCCGGACGGAATCACCAAAGTCATAAAGCGCCGACCCGGGCATGACTGTGTCAAGGTCGATGACACAGAAGGCCTCGCCTGTCCGCCTGTCGATCAACACGTTGTTGAGTTTTGTATCGTTATGGGTCACACGCTCCGGCAAAATCCCCTTTGCCAGGGCATCAACGATCACGGGTGTTTCATTTTCCCGCTGGAGAACAAAATCGATTTCCTCCTGTGCGGAACGGGCACGTTCAACGGCATCACGTTTCACTGCATCCAAAAAGGTCTCGAAGCGCTTGCGTGTGTTGTGGAAATCGGGGATGGTTTCATGCAACCGCTCGCCAGGCAGATTGCTCATCATTTGTTGGAATTTGCCGAAGGCTTTCGAAGCGCTATAGACATGGCGGATATCCTCAACCCGGTTGTACGTTCGCCCTCCTTCAATGAACAGGTATGTGCGCCAGTAATCGCCTTCTGGCGACTGATAGAACATGGGTCCATCCAAAGATGGAACCAGATTCAGGGTCTCCCGTAATGGATCGCCACCGGACCGCAGGATTTGTTCCTGAGCGTGGCGTGTGACCCGCTCGATGTTTTCCATCACCTTAATGGGTTCGTTGAAAACATGGTGGTTAATCTTTTAATGAATATAACGGATATCTCGATGCCCAGCCCGGAAACGGCTGACATAGGTAACATTGATCAGCCCGGAACCATGAGAATGCACGTCAATGAACTGGCCCTCCAAAGGGAAGTTGCCCAGGATGTCATTTAGGTTGATATTGGCTGTCTCCTTTGGTGTAAGATAGGACGAATTTATTTGGCAATACTGCGGAAATCAATGCGTGCCGCGGGCGGGTACAGTTTGCGAATCTCTGCTTTATCGTCCTCTGTCAACTCACGTTGACTCGCAGATGCCATGCGCCGATACCACATCTCGAACCAGATGTCGGTGAGTTCGGTATCGCCTTCACGCACCACCGCGTACTCGCACTGCATCACCTGCTCGACGGTTCCAAGGTCATCCAACTCCAGCGCAATGCGTCCGCGCAGGATTTGAATACGGTCATTGATTTTGAAATGTTCGGGGAGCGAGTCGTACACCGCCCGCGCTTCATCAAAATGTTTGGCGTGGTTCAATATCTGCAAATATTCCTGCGCCAGTTCGAGCACGCGATGATTCAGATCCCAGGCGCGGCGCAAACACGCGAGCGCTTCGACATCATCATTCTCCATACGCGCCAGTGCCACCAGATTACGCCACGCCCATGCCGAGGGATTAATTTCAACCGAAGTCTTCCATGCAGCCTTTGCACCCTCCGCATCGAAATTCTCCAAACGCATCACGCCCAAATGCAGCCACGCATACCAGTTCGGCGCGGCGCTCACACTGGTTTCGAGCATCTCACGCCACTCGCATTGCACCATCCAATCGCCGGGGATTTCAGATGTTGATTGCTCAGGCAGAATCCCATCGCTCAACAACGTCAGCCATTTCTTTTGTTCAACTCCAAGACTATCTTTTACAAAAACAAACGATGATGGAACCTTCGGCTCATCCCGCCCGACTCGACGCTCCAACTCCAACGCGCCCCAGCCTGAGCCTTGATATAAAATTTTTTCGGATGGGATATTCGACCGCTCCTCATACATCGCATTGAGTTGACTCAACCCCTGCGCATCCATTCTAGACTTTAGGTCTGCATCCACGCTGCGCCAGGCAGTCTCCCACGCTGACGAGTGGATGCGCTCCACGTCACCCTGGAAGAAACCGAAAATTTGAGTCCAGTGCCAATCGGCGCGGGCGGGCATATTGAGTCCGTGCAATTGGGTGGGGGCGAGTCCCGATTGAATTTCGATATACGGTTTGCCACCAGGCGATAAAAATTCCTGCCAGTGGCGTCCACCCTGATGTTTCCCCCAGCAAAATAATTTGCGATAACGCAGTAACGGTGTGGAGGCTTCGATCAAGCCCGCGCCATTTTTATCGAGCGCGGCTTCCCAGGGCAGGTCCACTCCGTCAGGTTGGAAAAAGAATTCGTTGGTAGAACCAGCATGAAGGGAGTATGAAGCGTCTTTATTGTCGAAGTTGGGCAAATTTGGCAGGTCGGCAAATCCAAAGTCGAAGCCTTTGCCGGTCATCTCCGAATAAATGACTTTGTTTGCGGGGGCAAGCACGCGCACATCCCGCGCTTCGTCCACGGCGATGTTTGTCCACCAATACATGGAGGCGTCGTGGTTGTTGGGATTGGCGACGCGGGTGTGGGCGATGAGCCACAGCGAGTCCGGCGGGAGGTAAAAATCAATTTGCCAGAATAGTTTTTTACAACGCTCGAATTCGTAGAGACGCAACGCGGGTTCGCCGTGTGCGCCAGTGATGGCGGCGGCGAAGAGCGGCGAGCATGTGCTGAACGTGTGACCGACCTGCCCGATGTTCCATTCGATGCCACCGGAGAACCACGCATTGCGAATGGCAAGATTGGCGGGTTGAAAAACGGGATTGCGATTGAGCAGCTCACGATCGAGGGGCTTGTGGACCAGCGAGATGAGTCGTCCACCCAGTTCGGGCAGGAACGTGGCTTTGAGGATTTCGTTTTCGAGGACGATGGATTGATAGGTGATGTGCACACGCTGGCGGGTGTAGTTATCCTGCATGCGATAGGGCAGGACGCGAAAACCTGTTTCCCAGCCAAGCAGATATCGTTTTTCTTCGGGGAGCGATTCGTGCGCGACGACGCGGCGGTCGGTGTTTCGGTCGCGAAATTGCGGGAGGGGATTCTCATCGCCGAGCCGTACCCCGGGTAGGGTGAGAGGTTCAAGCTGCAGTGTGGTCATCATTCCAAAATATATAGAGTTCCATCAGGGATCCGGCAAACCGTGAATCCGCAACGAGGCGAGTGGAAGCAGTCAACGAAAAAAACTGGGTGTTCTCTCCACATCAGGAGTTGGGCGACAGGTTAAGTTTTGATTGCTCCAGCTGTGATGTTGCTGACGATTTTTTCAGAAAGGAAGATGTATATAATTAAAGTGGGCAGGAATACAAGCATGATGCCCGCAAAGATGCCGGCATAATTGCCCTGATTCAACATGGAGCGTATGACGATCTGCAACCCGATTTGAAGCGTGCGGAAGTTTTCGTCGTTGACAAAGATCAATGCCGTGGCATAATCGGCCCACAAACTGAGGAAATTGAAAACCGTCACCGTGACCAGCGCTCCCTGCGCCAGCGGCATCATGATCAGGCGGAATGACTGGAACGGCGTCGCGCCGTCAATGATGGCGGCCTCTTCCAATTCGGTGGGCAGGGAACTGAAAAAACCGGACAGGAAGAAAACCGTAAAGGGTATCCCACCGCAAATATAAATGATGAGCAACCCCCCCAGATTTTGGGTCAATCCCAGGCGGGTAAACATCATGAATAAGGGGATCATGGTCATCATGCCTGGAATGCCCATACCTGCGACAAAGATTCCGGTAACGATTTTACGCCCCCGGAAGTTGGACCTGCTCAGGATGTATGATGCGGGAGTGGCAAGGAGCAGTATGCCAGTGCAAGAAATGACGCAATAGATCAGGCTGTTGACAAAATACTTGCCCAGATGGTTGGTAGTCAGAACCTTAATGTAATTCTGGATATGGACACCGCTTTCCAAGAGTTTGCCGGTGAAAATTTCACGGGTGGTGCTGACCGAGGAAGCCAGGATCCAACCGAACGAATACACCAGAAACAATGTCCATGCAGCAAGGATGAGATAAGAGACAGAGCGGCTCAGCCCGCGTTTAACCTTATCGGCTGTTCTTGTTGACATATTGATCGCCTCAATACTCCAATTTTTCTTCTTTGAAAACCAGGTTCAAAACCCCGTAAATCAACGCTGCCATCAAGGTCAGGATAACACCTGCGGCTGCTGCCCTACCCACATACACAACGCCCGCGGCGCCAGTAGCGCCTGCGCCGCCGCCAGTTTGACCAAAAGCCAGCGAGTAAAGATAGATTGCAGGCGTTGTTACTTCAGCATATGTCTGGGCAAATGCCTGAGGGTAAGCAAACAGGTTGAGAACTACAATGCTCCATAAAACAACCGCTACCCGGATCACATCCCGTAAGAGTGGCAGGGTGATCTTAAAGAAAGCCTGGAGCATCGTTGCGCCATCCAGCGTGGCAGATTCGAGCAATTCCCTGGGAACGCGCTCCACCCCGGCAAGAATGATTAGCGTAAAGTGGCCAATTCCGCCCCAGATATATGCAATCAGCATTGCCCAGAAGATGAATGTATGGCTGGTCCATTCAAGACTGGCAAGCGATTCCAATCCCAGGGCGCTAAAAATGTTCTTGGACAATCCAAAACGAATGTTGAAAATGTACTGGGTCCACATGGCGGCGGCAGCAACCACCGGGATCAGATTGGGCAAATAGATCGCTGAGCGAAAAAAAGATTTGCCTTTGATACCCGAAGTAAGCAGCGCTGAAAATAAAAAGGCGGAACCGAAGATGCCCGCTCCGCCCATCAGCCAGATGATCCCAATTCTCCCGAAGGATTCCAGAAATACTTTACTTTGCATCAGCTCAATAAAATTTCCCAGCCCTACAAATTTCATCTCGCTTCCAGACCAGGAAGAGACCTCAAAAAAACTTAGAAAGGTGGAATGTAGCACGGGATAAATGCTGACAAACATATAGGCAAGTACTGCTGGGGCGAGAAAAAAGAAAATCATCCTCTTATCATTTTTCATGGAACAACTCCGATCCATCCGACAAATTCTGAAAAAAAGTGTGTGGGGCAGATTGCCCCACACACTGGTGTACATCCGGTTTTACGGAATATTGGTTTTGGCTTTTTCCTCCATTGTAGCGAGGAATGTGTCTGCGGTCATTTTTCCAGTGATGAGGTCGTTGAAAGCGGGTATAACATCGTTGGCGAAGAAGTCACCGCTATCCCAGCCGTTGCACGCCCATCCGAATGCGGTCGTGGCATTCTTCATGAGAGGATAGGCATCTGCGATCGGGCCAGACCAGGGCAAGTCCACCAGCGATGAAGCATAGCCGACGTTCACCACCTCCTGCTGGATCTGTACGCTGACCACGTACTTGATGAACTCGAAGGCTACGTCAGGATGCTGGGAGACTTTCGTGATCGCCATCCCCTGGGAGCCCATATCGTAATCGGTGATCGTGCCAACGCCACCGGTCACGGTGGGCCAACTGAAAGCGCCCCATTGGAAATCGGGACCGGCGGTCTCGGCTACTTCGGAGGGCAGCCAGGTGCCGTTATAGGTTGTGGCTACGTCGCCCAGTGCGAAGGCTTGCTGACCGGCGGGATACAGGTTGGCGCTTGTGCCAGGTAAGGCATATGCCGACAACGCCTCCATATCCTGCGCCCATTGCACGATCCCCTCGCTCTGCCACGCTGCGCCGGTTTTATCGGTGAGAGCGGCCATAAGGCCGTCACAACCCACATAGCGTTGAGCAGAATCGCCAAGCATGATATCGGTGTAGTAATCGGGATCGAAGGTAAAGCCATCGATGCCAGCGGTTTTGAGGGTTTCGTTGGCAGCCATCCACTCTTCGAATGTGGTTGGAGGTTGGGCAATGCCAGCCTGCGCGAATTCTGCCTTGTTATAGAACCAGAGAGCGACATAGGGATTGAACGGCACCGAAGCCATGCTACCACTGTCTTTGGTTATGTACTGATTCAATATAATCGGGAAGATGGTGTCCGCAACAGACTTTCCAGCCGTGTCGAGGGAGGGCTGGGTCACGTAGTCATTCAAGCCGAGGATGTACTTGTCGCCCCACGAGAGGGCAATCCGCCCGGTGTCATTGTCGATAAGATCGATCACCGTGCCTGCATCGATGGCGGCAGTGAAGAGCTTGCGAACACCGCGGCCCTGCCAGGTGACATCAACGGTCACATTCGGGTGAGCAGCCTGGAAGGCTTCAATGGCTGCTTTCATAACCTGTCCCATGGGTTCATCTTCATTCCACATGGACCAGTAAACCAGGGTAACTGGTTCGGCAGTGGGGGCCGCGGTGGGTTGTTCCGCAGGCGTCGGTGTTGTTTTTGGAGCGCAGCCACTTAGGATCAGCGAGGCCAGCGTCAGCAGCGTAATCAAAAGGGTGATAACTTTTCTGGTATTCATCTTTTCTCCTTGTTGAATTGTTGATTTAAGTTCATGGCAAAAGTTGTCCAGCGTGTGCATAAAGCGATTGTTTCTCTTTTTCCTATACCTCCTTTGCATTTTTCGGTATTTGAATACCGGTTTCCTCAACAGCAATGACAAATTCACTGAATAGGATCGGTTGCAACAGCCGCCCTTCCGCTTCACAATCCAACCAGTCCGTTTCGCTGGTGGCACATAAAATAACTGGAACGAGTCGCGCCTCGGGTTGGGACTTGAGTTCCCGCAGGGTCAGTTGTCCTTCTGGATTTCCCTGCGAGATATCCAGCAAAATCACATCTGGGCGGTTTTGCTTAATTGTTCTGGTGAGACTCGCCCCATATTCCACCCGGAGCAATTGGCAGCTGCAATTGCCCGCATACCGTTGGATCAGGTAGGCAAGTTGCTGGTTGCGGCTGGCGAGCAAAATTATGGGGACACGCAAGGCATTCATAGCATATTCACCTTACTGCTTTGCATGCGCTTTGTCTTGCATAAAACTATGCAATAGTTGGATAAAACAACGCAAAAATCCCCCAAGGCCTAAATACTTTGAGAGCTGTGAACGCTTGTGGAGTTTGCTATCCGGATTTCGGGGGGGAAGGATCCCGCCGGTACGCCAGCGGAGAAAATCCTGTTTCTTTCCTGAATACCCGGCTAAAGTGAGCCAGGTCTGAAAATCCAACCGACATAGCAATTTCGGTGACAGTCAGATTTGTCTCGCTGAGTAGGTCGCGCGCCTGGTGGATGCGGTAGCGGTTGGCATATGCCAGCGGACTGACTCCGATCTCCTTTTGAAAACAGTTGGTCAGGTAATTTTCGCTCACCGCGAGATGTGTGGCAAGCACATCGCGATTGAGCGGCTCGGCATAATGTGTGTGGATGTATGCCATTGCCATGCGGACCATCTGCTGGCTGGCACTGGTGGAGTGGTTATTGTGGTTGAGCGCCGCAGTGATGCGCGCCAGGGTCTCCTCGTTGGTGAAAATCCCTTTCTCCAGCACAGTGGCAACACCTTGATTGAGTCTATCCATATCTTGTTCGGTTAACACTTTATTGGTCATTACAACAACGGGGATTTTACGATTCACTTCGTTGGATTGCAATGCCTTCAGCACTCCGAACCCATCCAGTTCGGGCATTATCAAATCGAGCAGAATCAGGTCGGGCTGCAGGCTGGAGAGAATTTCGAGCGCATCGAGCCCATTATGGGCATGGATGATGCGGCATTCCGGCTGATGCATCTGGATCATGCGCGTGTGCAAATCCAGAATGTTCTGGTCATCATCCACGAGCAAAATTGTCTGCGGAGAATGCGCAAGGATGACGGGAAGGCTATCGAGCGGCAAAGGTTTGGTATGGTAATCGAACTCGAATACTGCACCAGATTTTTCACCTTCGGGCAGGCTGTAAAACAGCACAGGAATATTTTGCAGGATCGGGTTGCGTCGCAAGCTTTCGAGTATGCCCCAGCCGTATCTTTCCGCCAAACATTGATCGAGCAGCACAGCCGCAGGTGGATTCGATGTTATTTGCTCCAGCCAATCCAGCTGCGGATTGAAAGCACGGACGATGGCGTTATATCCCTGCCCGGCAAGATATTCGCGCAAAGTGGCTGCCTGCGAAATCTGGTCGGTCAATAGCAACACATCAAAATACGGAAGCGATGATATTTTGGGGATAGACTGCTTCAGCAAGGGCAGAGTAAAAAACAGTGTCGCGCCATTTCCTTCCACACCTGATGAGTGGACGCCGATGCTGCCACCGTGCAATTTCACCAGATGCTTGCTGATGGCTAATCCCAGTCCCATACCGCCAAAACCGCGTGAAGCCGTCCGCTCGGATTGATGGAACTCGTCGAAAATGCTTTCCTGTTCTTCCAGAGGGACCCCCAACCCAGTATCTGTAACCGAAACCTTCACCTGGGACTCATCGTCCGTCGCTACGAGTGTCACTCCGCCTTTTGCCGTAAACTTGACAGCGTTGCTGATCAGGTTAAGCAAAACCTGTTGCAGGCGCACCCGGTCTCCCAGTACGCGCGCACCAGGTTCAGGAAATGAGACATTCCAGGCCAGGCCTTTTTCGGCTGTCAATTGTTCGCCAGTGGCGCAAACGGCTTGGAGCACATCGTTCAGGTTGAGCGGCTCGAGCGCCAGCCGCAGCTGACCGGCGTCGCTGCTGGCCAGGTCCAGCACATCTCGGATCAAAAATCCCAGATGACGCGAACTCGCATAAATCCGCTCCAGATCCTGCCGTGAGGGAGTTTTCCCCTGTCCTTGTTCGCGCAACAACAACTCGCTCAGCCCCACCACCAGGTTAAGCGGCGTACGCAACTCATGGCTCACCGTCGAAAGAAAACGCGTCTTGAGGAGGTTGGCGTCCTCCGCGAGTTGGCGCCCCTCCTGCGCCTCTTTATACAAACGCGCGCTCGCCATCGCCGCGGAGACGTGTTGCGCAATTGCCGCCAGCGGTTCAAGGTCATCGGTTGCAAACGCCATGTAGCCCACCTGTTCATGGTGTGGCAATAGCGGAAGGATGATGGATTGATATGCCCGTTCCTCTGGATACATGCCCCGCGGCGGGAATTGCCTTGTGACGAACTTCCGCTTCAGGCTACCCGACACCTGCTTCGCCCCCCACGGCAGACTCCACGCTGTAGCATCGTCCTCCTCCCGCTCCAGCGTGAAGATTTCCGCGTGACCAATGTTCAGCCGTGGCAAATGCTCCGCCAGAATGGCGGGAATCTCCGCTTCATCCAAAGTGAACAATAAACTGGACGTCATCGCGCCGAGCGCGTCGCTGATGTTCATCTTGCGTGTAATGCGACGCGCCGACTGCGCCTGGGCTGCATCATTGATCCGTGAGTCTGCTTCTCTGAGCAAGGTGTCAACAAATTCATTCTTTGTATGAGTGTTTTGCCGTAGGGCCGTGATCACATTTAACAAAATACTGACATCGTCATCGCATCCGGCAATGGTATCCAGCAACCTTGTCAACGATGTGTAGAACAACTCCACTTTATTCTCGTGCATGGCATCTCGGAATGCATGAAGCAGCTCGGTGAGCCAGGGCTCGGCATCCTCGAGGGGGAACTGATACGTTCCACGCAATGTAATTTCTGTCATGCGGTGAATCAAATCTGCATCAGAGAGTGAAGTGATTTCTACATCAGCACGATTCGACGCGGGTGTGCATCCACACGAACTGCGCAGAATCAATTGCTCCTGCACGCTGAGTATCACGGGTTCACTACGCCGTCTGTGGATGTAATCCGACAGCAACTGCACCGCTTGATATCCCATGTCCGCCCATTGAATGTGAACGGAGGTTATGGGCGGAGTCTGCGCCTGCGCATCGAGATAATCATCGAAGCCAATCAGCGCCACATCCTGCGGGACTTTTACGCCCACTTCATGCAACACGCGCAATGCTCCCAATGCCGAACTGTAATCGCTGGCGGCAACAGCGGTGAACTTTTCGCCCGAAGCCAGTAACTTTTGCATGGCGTTTCTTCCGCCCTGGATGGTGTGATACCCATACACAATTAACTCAGGGCGTTCCTCCAAATCCAACTCGCGCAGGGTGGAGCGATACGTTCGGAAGCGTGTGGCGCTTGGTTCTTCGTCATGTTCATAGCCTGCGATGTACGCAATGCGCCGATGACCGTGATCATATAAATGCCGTACCGCGCTCTGTATTCCATCGGCATCATTGGGTAAGACAGCAGGAGCGTCACCCATGCCACAGGTCACGATTGGGAAGCCGCCCTCGCGCAACTCGCGCAGAAGTTTCTGGCGCGGGTCTGAGAAGACGGGTGTCACAATGATTAAGCCATCCGTGTTCCACGGTCCCACTGGCACAAAGGTCGCATCGCCGCTCCAGTTGAACCAGGCTGGAAACGGATGCTCAGGCAAAGGCGGGCTCCCTAGTCCACAGCCGATCAACAGGTTGCAATCCAATGCCTTGCTGGCGCGAATAATTCCCTGATGGATGCGCAACAAATAATCGGTGATCGAATACCCTTCAATGGTCTGGTTGTCAGAAAAATTTCCATATACCTGATAGCCGGTAAGTACACCAATGGTGAGGCGGCGGGCATGAGTCATGATGGGAGGATAACATATATTTAATCAGTGTGATTTCAAAAAATTGCCCAAAGTCCTTGATTCAGACAAGGAAGGCAGTGATTTAACCTAGACAACTTCGCCTGCAAATGCTACATTCCCATTGATATACTCATTGCCTGAAACAAAAAGAGTTGGAGAAAGCAATGCTTCTTGAAAATTTTCGCCCCCAATCCAAACTTACTGCCAAAGTCACCCATGTCGAAAAGCCGCGTTTCCCCGTCATTGACGCCCACAACCATTTGGATGAACCCTTCGGCGGCGGCTGGATCTATCGCCCGCTGGATGAGATTCTCGCCGCGCTGGATGCCGCCGGAGTGGTTGGCTACGTGGACCTTGACGGAGGCTGGGGTGAAGATGTTTTCGACCGGCACATGAACCACCTACGCCCTGCCGCCGACAAATTCCGTGTGTTTGGCGGCGTGGATTGGAGCAAATGGGCAGATTTGGGCGATGATTTCCCCGCGTTTGCAGTTGAACGCCTCCACGCTCAAAAAGAACGCGGCGCATTTGGGCTGAAAATCTGGAAAACGTTTGGGTTGCACGTGCGCGATCAGTATGGGCACCTCGTCAAAGTGGACGACCCGCGTCTCGATCCGCTCTGGCGGGCAGCCGGAGACCTGGAGATGCCGGCGCTGATCCATGTGGCTGACCCCGTGGCCTTTTTCGACCCGATTGACGAAACCAACGAGCGCTGGGAAGAATTGGGCGCGCATCCCGATTGGGCATTCACCAGCCCCCCATTCCCGCCGTTTCTCGAAATTTTGGGCGCGTTCAAAAACCTGGTCAAACGGCATCCCGCCACCCAATTTGTCGGCGCGCACGTTGGCTGTTATGGTGAGAACCTCGGCTTTGCGGCAGACATGCTCGACGAATGCCCCAATTGTTCCATTGATATCTCTGCCCGCATCGGCGAACTGGGGCGTCAGCCATATTCCGCCCGCCGCTTCTTCCTGAAATACGCCGACCGAATTCTGTTCGGTCTCGATTTCGGAGTTGATCTCGCTAACTACCGTTTGAGTTATCGCTTTTTCGAAACAGATGACGAATATTTCAATTACAACGTCGGGGATGTTCCCCTGCAAGGCCGCTGGCATGTTTGCGGCTTGTACCTGCCCGACGATGTGCTCAAAAAATTTTACTATGACAACGCCGCCAGACTGCTAAACTTTCCTCCTCTGTAACCGGTGGCAAACATCAACGAAAGGCATACCCTCTCATGGAAAAAGGCATTCACATAAAAGATGAAATTTTTTCACAACCCGAAGCCTGGGCGCAGGCATTGGATGTAATCCACGCTTCGCAACTACCCGACGCCGGATTCTACGACAATGTGCTTTTTACCGGCTGTGGCTCCACCTACTACCTCTCGCTCGCGGCGGCGGCTTTATACCAGGTGTTGACTGGTCGCGCGGCGCGCGCTGTCCCCGGCGGCGAATTGCTGTTGAATTCGCAAACAATTCTGACAAACCAAAAAACTTTGTTGGTCGCCGTGAGCCGTTCAGGGACAACGACCGAAACCGTCAAAGCCGTGGAAAAATTCAAAAATGAAAAACGCGGTGATGTGATCGTCATCAGCAATTATGACGAAGTATTGTCACGGCTGGCAGATGTGAACATCGTCATCGACAAGGGACAGGAAGAATCCGTGGCGCAGACCCGCTCGTTCGCTTCGATGTATGTGGCCGCGACGGCGTTTATGGCGAAGATGGCGGGGCGGGAGGATTTACTGGAGGCAATGAAACCATTGCCGGTAATTGGTAATTTGGTAATTTGTAAGTATGAGGCGTTTGCGAAATCAATCGGTGAGAATCTGAACTTCGACAGGTTCTATTTTCTTGGAAGCGGCATCCGCTATGGCTTGGCTTGCGAAGTTAATCTCAAGATGAAAGAAATGACCCTCACGCACAGTGAGTCGTTCCATTTCCTTGAGTTTCGCCACGGACCGATGAGCATGGTCAATCATAATGCCGTGGTGGTGGGAATGTTGTCTGAGGCGAATCGCGCCCATGAGATGAAAGTGCTCAAAGAGATGAAAACGCTTGGGGGAACTGTGGCAAGCCTGGGTGAGTCTGAAGCGGATGTGTCGTTCGAGTCGCAAATCCCTGAGAGTGTCCGCAGTGTGCTATATCTGCCCATCCTGCAATTGATGGCGTTTTATCGTTCGCTGGCAAAAGGCTTGAATCCCGATCGCCCGAACAATCTGACGGCGGTCGTGAAACTGGATTTCTAACCTTGAAACTGGAGTCCAACCCATGAAACCCATCACCATCGGTAAACTGCGCGGACTGCAACAGATTGCCTCCGCGCGCGGCACGTTCACCGCTCTCGCGCTCGACCATCGCCAAAATCTACGCAAGGCGAATCCCGTTTTTGTGGATGATGCTGCACTCTCACGCTTCAAACTGGATGTAACCTCCGCGCTCGCCTCCAAAGCCACGGCTGTTCTGCTCGACCCCGAAGTTTCCGCCGCCCAGGCAGTTGCCTCACGCGCCGTTCCAAATCACGTCGGACTCGTGGTCGCCATCGAATCGACCGGCTACACCGGCGACGCGGCCGCGCGCCACGCGCAGATCATCCCAGGCTGGAGTGTGGAAAAAGCCAAGCGCATGGGCGCGTCTGCGATTAAGTTGCTCGTCTACTATCATCCCGATTCGCCCACCGCTAAGGAAATAGAAGACTTTACTGCAAACATCGCGGAAGAATGCATCAAACATGATCTGGTTCTCATGCTTGAACCGTTATCTTATTCGCTCATTGAGAATAAAAAACTCTCATCTGCGGAGAAGAAGTATGTTGTCGTTGAATCGGCAAAGCGACTCACGCCATTGCATGTTGATATCCTCAAAGCCGAGTTTCCGCTTGATGGAAGTGACACTGACGAATCCAAATCTGATGGCAGGTGATGCTTCTGGCCGGGTGTCCAGATAGGAGACGAATAATGGCTCGATATATGCGCCTGGATGTTGTTCACGAGATTCTGGATGTCGGGATACTGCCTCTCTTTTACGCAGATGAGGTGGACCTGGCAGTCGGGGTCATCAATGCCTGCCGGGCTGGCGGTGTGCGTGTCATCGAATTCACCAATCGGGGCGAGATGGCTTACTCGGTTTTCACCGAGCTGGTACGGTACTTTTCCAAGGCTGATCCAAGCATCATCCTGGGGATCGGTTCGATCATCGATGCCCCTACGGCAGCTTTGTTCCTGGCCAGCGGTGCCAACTTTATTGTGGGGCCAAACACGAACCCGGAGATCTCGCGCCTATGCAACCGGCGCAAGGTGCTTTACCTTCCTGGTTGCGCCACCGAAAACGAGATCGCCAATGCCGAAGAGTTGGGTGCTGAAATATGCAAGATCTTCCCCGGGGAATCGGCTGGAGGACCTGGTTTTATCAGTGCAGTCATGGCGCCCTGTCCCTGGCACCGCTTGCTTCCTACAGGTGGCGTGGATGCCACCGAAGTCAGCATCTCAGAATGGATCAAGGCGGGAGCCGCTGCGGTGGGGTTGGGGAGTAAATTGATCTCGAAACAGGCAATGAAGGAAAAGGATTACCCTGGTATCCAGGAAAAAATCGCTGACTGTGTCCGCTGGGTGCAGGCGGCGCGCAGGGATTGATGATCCTTTGGCTAGTGTTCGCTTTTGACAATTTCGTTCTACCTTTAGAACTCCGTCCATGGATGACAGCAATCTGTAAGGCTGTTTTTTTTACGTTGCCTCATATTTCCTCAGGGAGTGCTTTTTAGTTTTGTGATTTGGAGAAAATTCTTAATGACAGAAAAACAACAATATTGGATTCTTGAAACCAAACATAGTGCATACGCATTTGGAATTAATGATGCTGGTATTCTTGAAAATAATTATTGGGGAAAACGATTGGATAATCAGAGCAACTATCCAGACCTACCTGAGAGTGAAGGATGGGCTTCATTCAACGGTCCCACCCAGATTTTACAAGAGGAATATCCGGTTTATGGTGGAATGTGCTATCACGAACCATGTTTAAAAATAACATTTGAAGATGGCGTCAGAGATATTGTTTTAGAATTTGAATCAGAAAAAACCACTAATAATGAATTGGTAATATCCTTGCGAGATCTTCATTATCCTCTAAAAATGAATCTGCATTACCAAACACATTCAGAATACGACTTAATCGAACGTTGGGTCGAATTGGTAAACCTCGGAAAAGAAACAATCACCATTGAACGTATTTTTTCTGCTCTTTGGCATTTTCCTGTAAGAGGGGAGTATTTCCTTTCGCATTTGACGGGGCGTTGGAACGATGAATTCAATCTTGTACGAGAATCCCTAACCCCCGGAGTCAAAGTTCTCGAAAGCCGTCGTATTACAAGCAGTCACCAGCATAATCCATGGTTTTTAATCGATGATGGAAATTGCACTGAAGATAATGGAAACGTGTGGTTTGGTGCATTGGCTTGGAGCGGGAATTGGAAGCTAACAGCCGAGGTATCCAATTTTTATACTACCCGGATAGGTATTGGTATTAATGATTGGGATTTTGTCTGGAAATTAAAGGAGGGTGAGGCGTTTTCAAGTCCGCACGCGATTTCTGGCTTTTCAGACAAAGGCTATGGTGAAGCAAGCCGGCTTTTTCATAATTTCATTAGGAATGAACTAATTCCGCATAAAAATCAAATTCACAAGGTTCTCTACAACTCATGGGAAGCGACTTTCTTTGATGTCAATGAACCCTCTCAATCAAGACTTGCAGAAATCGCCGCTAAAATTGGTGTTGAACTGTTTGTGGTGGATGATGGCTGGTTTCACGACCGCAACAATGACAAAGCTGGTTTAGGTGATTGGTGGCCTGACTCTGAAAAGTTTCCAAACGGTCTAGCTCCTTTGATCAAAAAAGTGAACAGTCTGGGTATGGAATTTGGGTTATGGCTTGAACCGGAAATGGTCAACCCTGATAGTGACCTTTACCGGAAACACCCAGATTGGATTCTACATTACCCGACTCGCGTACCGACCCTGGCTCGGAATCAAATGATCTTGAACATTGCAAGACCAGATGTACAGGAATACATCTTTTCAAAGATTGATAAACTATTGTCTGAAAACAATATATCCTTTATCAAGTGGGATATGAACCGGAATGTTAGTGAACCTGGCTGGCCTACCGCCCCGGGAGACCAAAGAGAAATATGGGTTCGATACGTCGAAGGGTTATACAAGGTTTGGGGTGGACTTCGAATAAAACATCCAGAAGTAATATGGCAATCATGTTCAGGTGGTGGTGGGCGAGCAGATTTAGGAATACTTAATTATGCAGATCAAATCTGGGTATCAGATAATACATATGCTTTAGATCGTCTAAGAATCCAATATGGTTTTTCACAAATATTTCCAGCTATCACCATGGAATCTTGGGTTACGGACGCAGATCGGGGGATAATCCCACTTGAATTTCGCTTTCATGTGAGCATGTGTGGATCATTAGGAATAGGTGGTAATCTCCTATTATGGGATGAAGCTGAAATTCTTGAAGCGTCCCTTTGGATCTCTAAGTATAAAAAGCATAGACAAGTGATCCAGTTTGGAAACCAATACCGTTTGTCAAAAGAATCCATGCAGTACAATAGTAAAGATTCAGAAAAAGGTGTCCTTTTTGTTTTCGGAACAGAAAACAATAAAGCTCATTCCCCCATTAGAATTTATTTACGAGGGATGAACCCAGAACTCAAATATATGATAGAAGGATTTCAAGAAACACTTACGGGATCCGAATGGATGAAACGAGAACTTACCTTTCCACTTTTAATTCATAGAAGTCTGTTTTTGGAAATCTCTGTTTGCAAACAATAAACCAGGATACAGATTCTGACACCCTTTGAATTCAAATAATCCACAATAAATTCACTTTGAAAGGTTATCCCAATGACGATCGCTCCTTGCAGACCCAAATGGGCAAGTACTATGACCGACCGCGAGCGCTTCAACCGGCAGATGCACTACCAGCCGGTGGATCGCAGTTTCAACATGGAATTCGGTTATTGGGAGGAAAATTACAAGCAGTGGCCCATGTTCGTCGAGAATGGGGTCACAAATGAATTGGAAGCCAACCATTACTTCAGCTTTGATCGGATCTGGGCCATCAGCGGAAACGTCTGGCTCTCTCCAAGTTTTGCCAACCAGATCGTGGAAGAAAGGGCAACCACCACAGTTATCATGAACGAAGATGGGGTGCTGGCTGAAGTTCCAAAAGACCGGCATGACTCGATCCCCCATTTCCTGAAACCGTCAGTGGTGACTCCGGCAGATTGGCAGCGCGTTAAAGCAGAGCGATTGCAGAGGGATGATCCCACTCGAAAAATGGATATCGAAGCACTCAAATTTTTCGATCCAGTCGACCGGGATTTCCCCTTGGGGATTAACTGTGGCTCGATTATCGGCAAGATCCGTGACATGCTGACCTTCGAGGGGCTGGCCTATGCCATCTACGATTACCCGGATATGATCGAGGATATGGTGGAAACTGCCTGCGTGCTGGTGGAGGATTCGCTCGACCAACTGCTGCCTCACTTTAAGCTGGATTTCGCCGCAGGGTGGGAGGACATTTGTTATAAAGGCGGGCCGATCGTGTCACCCAAATTCTTCCGGGAGATCGTCATGCCGCGTTATAAACGCATCAGTCGAAAGTTGCATGCTGCCGGTGTTGACATCTGGTACGTGGACTGTGACGGGGATGTGCGCCCGATCTTGCCAGCAATGATGGAGGGGGGAGTTAATTGTCTCTTTCCCTTTGAGGTAAATGGGTGCTCCCATCCGGCCGAACTGTTGAATAAATATGGAAAAGACTTAAGGATCATGGGGGGAGTGGACAAAATCGAATTGGGCAAAGGCCGGGAGGCCATCAAAGCTTATCTGCATACGTTGATACCTTTGGTGGAACGCGGCGGTTATATCCCCTTCTGCGATCATCGTTGCCCTCCCAACGTCGATCCTGATGACTACCTTTATTATCTTGATCTTAAAGAAGAATTATTTGGCATGAAACGGTAAGAGGAATATGCAGCAGAATTGGCTTGCCAGGCCGCCTTGGATAATCAATCCTACTTCCAGTCTAAAGGATGAGAACATATGGATACCCTTGTAAAAAGCATCTACGATAATATTCTCGAAGGACAGCACAAGATTGTTGAATCAAAAACCCAGGAAGCTCTGAATTCGGGCATTGCTCCAAAAGTCATCCTCGACGAGGGCATGATCGCCGCCATGGCAGAGGTGGGTCGCCTGTTCGAAATCGGGGAATATTTCGTGCCCGAAATGATGGTCGCAGCGCGGGCTATGAAGGCGGGACTGGCGCTGCTGAAACCCCAGTTGGTAAAGGCAAACGTCAAGTCGCTGGGCAAGGTCGGCATCGGGACCGTCCAGGGCGACCTGCACGACATCGGCAAGAACCTGGTCAGCATCATGCTGGAAGGAGCCGGATATGAGATCCTTGACCTGGGAACGGACGTCTCCCCGGAGAAATTTGTGGAAGCAGTAAAGACCGACAAAGTGGATGTACTGGCCCTCTCGGCTTTGCTGACAACGACCATGCCGAATATGATATCGACGATCGCAGCGCTGGAACAGGCCGGTCTGCGAAAAAAGGTTAAAGTAATGATCGGTGGGGCACCAATCACCGAAGGGTTCGCCCGCCAGATCGGGGCGGATGGCTACGCCCCGGATGCCAGCCGGGCTGTGGCTGTCGCCAAAGGTCTCCTTGCATAGATGTACAAAAGGCATGAATGTGATTCTTCGGTGATGTGGAAAATCCGGTGTGATTGTAAGCAATTGCGGCATGTACACAAAAAATCCCCTTGCGGGGGATTTTTTGATAAGAGGTGGGCCCGGCTGGAGTCGAACCAGCGATCAAGCGATTATGAGCCACTTGATTACCCTTCCATAGCTTCTACACTTTTCTATCACCCCCATATTTGGTGGTTTCATTGTAGGCTACCGTACCAGATATGGGGGGCTGCTTCTTTCATGGCATTTTTTGGCCAAAATCCACTGCGACCCTACTGCGAAACGATTGTGAGCGGTTTCACGATCTGCTCGATATTTTCGGCTGCCGCATCCTGGGAATGAGCCATTACGTGCCCGTAGATGTCGGTGGTGACACTCGCCTTGGAGTGCCCTGCCCTATGTTGCACCGTGTTGACCGGTGTACCCATATCCAGGAGCAGGGAGAGCGATGTGTGTCGCAGGTCATGGAAGCGGATGTCTGGCAAGTCGTTCTTGTTCAGTATCTGTTTGAACTCCTTGGAGACTTTGCTCTGGCTGGCATAGGTGCCAATGCCGGTCGTGAAGATCATGCCGGTCTCTTTCCAACTGTCTCCTGCCAGGGTTTTCTGAGCCTCTTGCCTTTGGCGATGTGCTTCCAACATTGCCAGGCCGATCTTGCCTAGTTTGATCTGGCGACGGCCGGACCTGGTCTTGGTTGGAACCAGGACCGCGCTGCTGCTGTATGCCTGTTGGAGCTGACGTTCGATACGCAGAGTACCCTTATCACAATCCACATCATCCCACATCAAACCGAGCAACTCGCCCTTGCGCAGGCCAGTGGTCAGGGCCAGGTAGAAAAGGGCTTCATAAGGATGACCGCTGGCTGCTTCCAGGAAGGCGCGCGCCTGGCTTTCGGTGAAGATGTGAAATTCCTTCGTCTCCACCTTGGGGCGCTCCACGGCATCCATCGGGTTGTACCCGATCAACCTTTCCCTGACCGCCTGCTTGAGAGCGCAGTGCAGGGTGGCATGGACCAGCTGGATGGTGCGGGAACCTTTGCCTTCCGCCTGCATCCGCAGGTACAACTGGCGGATGTGAGCGGGGAGGATGTTCTGCAGGCGCATCTTTCCGATCACAGGCAAGATATCTTGTTCAGCATACCGGCGGTAGTTGCGTGCCGTGTTCTGCCGGATGGAAAGGTCCTTTCCGGTGAGCCAGCTTTGCATGTAGCGTTCCAGGGTCAGCTGGGTGGCATCGAAGGTCATGCCATGCTCGATCTTGTTCGTGATCTCCCGGACCCAGTCATGACACTCGCGCTGCGTCTTGGCATACTTGGTGATGCGCCTACCGCTCAGGCTGACCTGGGCGCACCAGCGCCCGTCACTCCGCTTGTAGACCGTGCCTTCGTTATTGCCTCGCTTTTTTGCCATGTTCATTTCTCCTTTCTGTGACTGTTAGGGGGGTCCAGTGAGGAGAAACGATTGAAGCTTGTGCTATTCGGCTTTTAAGGTGCTGCGGTGACATCGTGATTATCTCTCTAAACTGGACAATAGGCAATCTAAGTTTAGAGTCATT
>Ga0315297_10000269_pt1 | contig 29404 bp, 22 predicted proteins | sample YL17G15_0_MG_FD_203628 | JGI IMG/M metagenome (GOLD analysis project Ga0315297, IMG submission 203628) | Sediment microbial communities from Yellowstone Lake, YNP, Wyoming, USA - YL17G15_0 | ecosystem: Environmental > Aquatic > Freshwater > Lake > Sediment | place: USA: Wyoming | collected...
GCAAGCCATTGGCCCGGGCGCGGTAAGATACCCGTTTCACCCCGGGAAGGGCCCTGACTTCCGCCAGCGCCTTCTCCCAATCCGAAAGCCGCAGCGAATTTTCTCTGGTCTCGAGCCAGCCGACCGGAATGACCTTCAGGTGCCCCGCCCCGCTTTCCGAGGCCGCCCGGATCTGCATTTCTTCGGACCCCCAGATCCAGCAGTTGGCCAGAATACCCATGGCGGTGCCGATTCCCACCCCGACCACCGAGAGGACGGTCCGGCGAATGTGCCGGGCCTGGCTCCGAAAGGCGTACTTGAAGATGGTTTTCCCGATCATGTTCGAACCGCCTCCGTCGGTTCGAGCCGGGCCGCGAGAAAAGCCGGCCAGAAGGAAGCCAGGAACGCGGTGACCATAACCGCCCCTACCCCAAAGAGCACATTTCGAAACTCAAGCTTCGGGTATACGATGTAAGAAAGGGTTAGACCCTGGAAATTTATTTCCTGCCCCCGGATTCCGGAGAGGGCTCCGTAATCAATCCCGGTCTGCGAGGTGAGGTAAACCACGGCGGCGCCGAGGATCGACCCCACCGCCACCCCCACCAGGCCGAGAATCACCGATTCGAGGGTGATCATCCGGACCAGGCGCCCGGGCCTGGTTCCCAGGGCCAGGAGCATCCCGAATTCCCGGGTTCGTTCAAAGGTTGACATCATCATGGTATTGGCGATTCCAGCCGCGGCCGCGATGAACAAAATAGCCAGGAAAATCAGGTCCGTCCATGTCTTCATGCCAATCATGCGCACGATTACGGGGAACGCCTCCTTCCAGGTCAGGATCTCGGCGTCCTTTAACCCCGGCAGGGATTTGATCCGGTCGGCCAGTTCCCCGGCTTTCCGGTAATCATTGCCCAGGATCACGATCTCATGGGCCTTATCGGGGAGGACCAGGAAATCCTGGGCTTCCTTCAACGGCATCACGATTCCCAGCCGGCTGACAATCTCGTTTCCTCCCTTGACCAAGGATTTGACCAGAAAAATATTGCTGACCGGGAAACCGTCGGCGTCCTGCCCTATGACCGCGACGGTCTTCCCGGGAGTGAGTTTGAGCCTCTGGGCCAAAACCTTGCCCAGGACCACGCTTCCCGGCCCGGGCAGGTCCTCGGCCGGGAGGGAAGCCAGGATCCCCCCTTCCCGGTTTTCGACCGGGACATCCACCCCGACCACCATGGCCATTTCGGCCTCGGCTGGTTCCCTTCCAGGTTCGCCGGCCGCGCCCAGGGCGGGCGAAAAAATCCGGGCGGAAACGCTTTGCACTTCCGGCAGGGTTTTGATCTCGCTTTCGGCCCGGCCCAGATTGTCGATATATTGATCCACCGCCCGCTCTTCCCTCCATCCGCGCTGATGCACCTGCACGTGGCCAATCAGTGGACCGGTGACGATCCGGAGCATGCTCTCGAAATAACCGGCGTTCAACCCATTCACCGTGATCAGAGTAAACTGGCCGAGCGCGATCGCACTCACACCCAGAAGCGTTCGCCGTCGGTTACGGCCGAGATTCCGCCAGGCGATTTTCAAGGTGTTGAAGCGCATTGCTCAAATATTTTTTATTGATTCCGTCTTGTCATTCCCGTGTAAACGGGAATCCATCCCCCGTTTGTCATTCCCGTCCCGCCAGCGGCGGGATAAACTTCAGCGGGGATCCAGAAAATTATAGTTGTTACGGTCTCCCTAATTCCGTCTTAATCCGAAGACTTTAGCAAAACCCTGGATTCCCGTTTTCACGGGAATGACAGGCAAACTATCTGTTCTTCTCCAGCTCGGAAAGGCTGAACATGGAATCCGAAACCGGGACATTGAACTTAATTTCCAGGTAGCGCATCTCCGTCTGCTTGTCTTTTTCGGGTTTGCCGTCGGTATCGATCGGGGTAAGGGCAAGATGCGCGGGAATCCTCCTGCCGTTGAATATTTTCACCTCATCGAAGCGCATAATCCGGGCGAGCCTGTTTTTACGGTCGTAAAAACAGGCTTCCAGAGGAAGGTTTCCATCCACGTCCAGCACATACTCGATCCTCTGCCAGAGGCCGATCATGCCGGGCTTGGCGGTGAGTTCGATTTTCCAGCCGGCGGGATCTTCTGAACGCCCCGCGATCCGGGAATCAAAATCCTTTAAAAGGGAAGATTCCCTGACCAGATCATCGTTGGTAAAGTCGCTTCCCATCCAGGAGCTCTGCATCATCGAGGGAGGAATCCGGATGGTGCGGTTTACCTTGGGCAGGTAGTTCCAGAGGTTTTTCCCCACCTTCAGAGTGGCCGTTCCTTTGTCCCTTTCCGGAGCCTCGATCACGATCAGGGCTTTCTCATCGCCCTGGGTCCAGATCTTGAGCTTCAGGGTGTGCGTCCGGCGGGGTTTTACGACGGTAAGCTCCACCGACCCCACACTGCTTTCGGAACGGAAAAGATCATCCAACCGTTTTAAAACCGCGTTTATATCGGGGGCTCCTTCAGCTCCGGCAACGGCCGCCGCCGGGAATAACAGCGCAAAAAGCACAACCCCGAAAATCGCCGCATTCATGGTTTTCATAAGTGATTTCATTATCCACCCTTCTGAAAAATTAGATTGTTTCCCTTACAGGGCAAGCGTCGCGTAGTTTACACTGAACAAAGTGAATGTGCTCCTCGCCAGTAATTTATCACCCAGGCAAAATTTCTTCCAATCCTTTTATTATATCCACGTTTAAAAACCTCAGACCCGCCCGGGTTTATAAAACCTCAAGGAGTATATTTTGACCTCAGTTAAATTACCCCCTCATTCCAATTTTTCGAGGAATTTCAAATACATTTCCGCTGGCACGCCTTTTGCAAGAAATAATAGCGGAAGGAAAATGAATTGAAAATTGTTTCAGTTCTAAAACATCAAGGAGGTTCAAAATGAAAAAGAGATATGCGTCGGTTCTGGTAATTCCTTTCGTCTTGCTCACCCTCTCAACAACTTATGAGCCGAAAGCCTGGCCCAACCTGACCTGCCTGGGCCCGAGCTCATCCCTCAGCAACACTACCCCCAAGGCCTGGCCCAACCTGACCTGCCTGGGCCCGAGCTCATCCCTCAGCAACGCTACCCCCAAGGCCTGGCCCAACCTGACCTGCCTGGGCCCGAGCTCATCCTTCAGCAACGCTACCCCCAAGGCCTGGCCCAACCTGGCCTGCCTGGGAAGAATATAGAATTATTAGAATCTGAATCGGGTTGCCAATCGGCATATGAGTGGTGGTAGCGGCCGAAAAAAAATTCGGCCGTCTACCTCCACTCATTTCTGGGAATATCCTCTGCCCTGAGTCTGAAATATTAAGTAACGGATTCCGGGTAGAAAATTTCTATTCCGGGATAATATTTTAATACATCCTGGTTAATGTGCTTTTTGCATTTTTCCTTGGAAATGTTTTTCTGATTCTTTGTCTCCAACCCCGATTGGACGGCTAATTCTTTGTTTTTTACGACTAATTCCTGTTCCAGGGTCTTTATCTTCAGCGAATATTCTCTCTCTTTGCCCTCCCAGTAATTCAGGCAGCCAAAATCCTTATATTTTTCCTTGCTCCATTTGCCGCAAGCGCTGTTTCCGGAACCGGTATTTTTCATTTCGGCGCAAACTGACTTTACCTTTTCACAGGTCTTTTTCCCCGCCTGGACTTCCTTCCTCAAGTTATTAACGGTCTTCTGATTCTCCGCGCTGTTGGTGGAAATCAGTTTCTTGTATTTTTCGGCGATGCTGTCAATCGTTGGTTGATTTTCTTTCATGCAATCCGACCAGAGCGTGTATGATTTCTCGGCCCCTTTTGCCGGGTCATTATATAGGAGATCCAATTTATTTTTGCACTCCACCTCATGCCCGCTTTTCGGGTGCTCATTGATAAATTTTTCATAATCCAGGATCGTGTTTCTCTTGACCGCCTGGTTCCAGGCATAATTGGCGCAGGACAATACCAGAGGAATCAGTATTATTATCAGAATCCAATACCCCCCTGGAAAGTGTCGAAGGTGGGAATGATTGTGCCGCATAGAAACCAGTTTATCGTTTCAAGTTTCTAGTTTCAAGTTAATGGGCAAGGCGGTAGCCTTGTGTTTTCGGTAGCGGGTAGCCGCAACCTTCAGGTTGCGCCATTTTCGCAGGCTAAAGCCTGCGGCTACCGTTTATGATTTTCCATGGTATTTTGGAATCGTTGTACCAGACAGACCAGATAGACCAAATGGACTAGATAGACCATTAGATGGATTTGAGATCTTCGACTATCCGGGCGAACTCGCCGTTGACCCAGCCGCGCTTGCCGTCGGGCAGGTGGATTTTAAACCATCCCCTTTCCTCTCCTTCCACCGCGAATTCGGCCCCGGCGTGCAGTTTAAAAAGCACCGTGTCGTTCTGGCTGTATCCGGACCTGACCTCGATCTCCGGCTCGATCACCACCCCGGAATGAATTCCAGAGGATCCGGCGTATTTATCCAGGGACGCCGCGCCTGAAACCACCCAGAGAACCAGGAGAGCGATCCAGAGCCAGCGGAGCCAATTCTGCCGTTTGAACAGGTATATCGAAAGCGAGGCCCAGAAAAGCAGATTGAGCGCGAGGAAAACGTAAATCAATTCCTGCCGGCTCGAATTGTAATACCAGAAAAGAAAAACTTTTTTAATACCGCTCTCTCCGGACTCGAGCTGGTCCAGCCGGTTCTGGATGGCATTGTTGAGGTTGGCGGCCAGGTCCGCGTCCCGAGGAATCAGGATCTGGGCACGACGATAGTAAAGAATGGCCCGGCCGATATCCCCCAGGCGGAAATAACAGTTCCCCAGGTTGTAAAAAAGGTGTCCATCGGTAATCCCCTGGTCCAGGAGACCCTGGTAAAGGTCCCTGGCCCGGGCGAAATCCTTCTGGTCGTATGCCTGGCGGGCGTTAAATATGACAGTCTGGGGATCGGGATTGGCGGGTTGATCAGTCTCGGTCCCGGTGGACAGGGCCGGAAGCGCCGCTAGTGTCAGGAATATTAAAAATGAGAAAATTATTATGTATTTAAATCTCGTTTTTACCATCATTCCTAACCTTTGACCCTTGATCTTTCACCTTTGACCTTTCACCCGCCACCCTTTTTAAGCGCTTTCTGTAATTCCTTGATTAATTTCTGAATGGAGTGATAGATCTCCTTCCGTTCTTCGGAAGAAGCCCGGGAAGCTCCAAACTGGTAACCTTCCAGTTTATCGAGTGTCTCCCGGGCCCGGCCGGCGAGCTCCGGGTTGCCTGTCTGCTTGATCAAATCAAAAGCATCAAGGGGGGTGAGAGCCCCGCCGGAAATATTAAACCAGTCACCCAGGTAATCCTTGATTGTTCGGGAAAGAATTCGAAACAATTCCTGGTCTTCTCCTCCCAGGGCTTTTCTAACCCGGGAAAGTTCAGCCCGCGCCCGCGGGAATGCCTTTTTTCTCCTGATCCCGGCGGCATCCTTCTCGGTCTTCTCCTTCCGCCGGAAAGCCAGGAGCGTTATGACAAATCCGCAAAATGGCAGGAAAAACGCCGCCCAATAAACCGGGTGATTAAGCGAACCTGGTCGCCCCCTCGAAATCCTGACCTGCTGGGAATGGGGAGGCAGAATATCCCGGCCTAAAACGTCAACGGCGGTGGCCAGGCCCGGACCCGCCCCGGCCTTCACCAGGGTGAAAGCTTCTTTTTCCTTGCCGGGGGTGACCGAGACCTTCATCCAATCGCTCTGGGCCACTTCGTATCTTCCCTGGACCGGGTCAAAATATGAAACCCCGACCGGAGGAATCCGGGATTCCCCAGTCTTAAGGGGAACCAGGGCCCGCTTGAAGGCCTTGGTCTGGATGAGATCGCGGCCCTGGGTCCTGGCCGAAAAGGACGGGCGGTCTTCATACACCTTGAAATCCGACATTCCCGCCAGGGGGGGAAGTTCAAAACTCCGCAGGTTGCCGTTTCCCGAAACCACCACGTTCAGGGTGGCCGAATCCCCCACCGGAAGAGAGTTTTTGTCCAAATTCACCTCGGCCCGGTAATTTCCCACCAGGCCCTTATAATCAGGCGGCCTTCCTTCGAGGGGAAGCCCCCTGACCTCAACCTGGATCGGCTCCGACCGGAGATTCATCGTCTTGAACTCCGTCCGGCCGAAAAATGGGGAATCGAAGAAGTGATCGAAGAAGGGATCTCCCGTCCCCCGGCGTTGCCGGGACTGGACAAATACCTGGCAGGACAGCGTGGCTTCCCCGATGGTCAGTTTCCCCGCCTGGGTGGGATAAAGAGCTTTTCTAACCTCGGTGACAAGGTATTCGACCCCTCCCACCACCGTCTTGTAATCCCTCTGTTCTCCCATGTCTTCGGTCAGGAACCCGGTGAATTCCGGCTCGTCCATTTTGGTTTCACCCACCTGGACCCGGCGATAAAAGCGGAAAGTGTAAACCGCCTGCTGGTTTACATAGGGATTCCGCGGAGAAAGGGTCTGCTCGATAAAAAGGTCCGAGCGCTGGTTGGGCTTGGTCTGGGAGGGAAGAATCCGGATCTGGATCGGCTGGCTCTGGGAAACCTTTCCCTTCACCGTGACCGTGGCGGGGCCGATGGTGAAATCCCCGGCCCGCTTGGGGATCAGGGTATAGTTAAATATGGTGTTGGCCTGCATTTTAAAGTTGATGATTTGCACCTGGGAAACGGTCTGCCCGCCTTCCACCGTGAAATCGGGAAGACTCGGCAGGGCAGGCTGGGGCGCGCTCTGCATCCCGGAAACGGTGATGGAAAAAAGGATACTGTCCTCCAAGCTGGCTTCGTTTTTATCAACCTTGGCGGCAACCGAAATTTCTTCGGCCCCAACTCGCAAAGGGCTAAGGGTAAGGAGGGAAGCGAGAAAAATAAAAAGAAAAAACCTGTGAGTTAGTAAGTTGGGGTGTTGGCGTTTTAGCATAGGGCAAATCGTCGTTCGTCAGTCAGTTGCGGATACCTGATCCCCTGTTATCCTGATACCCACATCCTGATTTCCTGATAACCTGATTACCTTGTTTTTCTAACCACCAAGCCACCTAACAACCAAGCAACCATTTCTTTTTACCAGTCTTTCTCCGGCGAGCGCGGCTGGGCAATTCCCTCCCGCACCTGTTTTCTCTGAAAATCCCTCTGATCTTCTTCCAGGGTTCCCAGCCACTGCTCCGCCGCCTGCCGGTCCAAACCCTTCTCGTCCTTTTTGCCTCCACTGCCGCCGGCCTGCTCTTCAGGTTTTTTCTGCCCTTCCCGGTTTTCCGGCGAAGCCGCCTGGCCTTCCTTCTTCATCTCCTCGGCTGGAGGCGGTTTTTCCTGTCCCTGCCCCGAGCCCTGCTGTTGCCGCTGTTGCTCTTTATTGCCCTGCTGATTTTGCTGCGGTTGCTGCTGCTGGGCGTTCTTTTTCGCCTCTTCGACCCTCCGGCGAATCTCATCCCGGACAAACTCGATGTTGAACTTGGCGTCCTGGTCGTTGGGATCAAGCTCCAGAGCCTTTTGATACCACTCGATGGCTTCCTCCAGTTTTCCCTGCCGGTAGGCGGCATTTCCGAGGTTATAAAAGGCCTTTTCCCTGAGTTTTAAATCCGGCGAGCCCGCCGCGCCCTGGTAGGATTTATAAGCTTCCTCGTAATTGTTGATCTTGTACTTCGCGTTGCTGAGATTGTATTGCAGGATGTTACTGCCGGGGTCATCCATCTGCGCGTCGCTGAAAGCCGAGATCGCCTCCTGGTACTTTTTATTCTTATAGAATTTCTCCGCCTCCCGGGCCCGGGACCGGGCCGAAGCGAAAAGATCCGAGTTAAAAGCAAGAAGAAGCGCGACCCCGATAATAATAGAAGATAATCTGATTTTCCTTGGATCCATATTACCTTTTACCTGCAATTCTCAATGGTCTTGCCACAGGGTTACCTTGGTTCCGTCATTCCGCACTTGATTCAGCCTGCCCCGGACTTGATCCGGGGGAATCCAGTTTCTATTAAATGGTTCCCTGCTTTCGCAGGGACGGCGTCTGGATTCCTGCTTCCGCAGGAATGACAACAGACAACATAAAAGTCTTTTTGACTTAGATACCCCGAGGTCTTACCGCGGGGAGCTTTATTTAATTTTAAATTCACTACGCTAAATTTCCACTCACCCTTTTTTCTTCGCTATTTTTAATTTTATCCCGCTCCATATATTCCGAACAGCCCTTCCACTTTGAAAGCTCCGGGAGGCCCCTCTTTTCCTTTCCCCCAGCATTTCCCCGGCGGCAATTAAAACAATTCCCAGCAAAAGAGGCCATTGAAACCTTTCTTCCATCCGTTTTCTCCGGGTGCTTTTCAACTCGGCGCGGGAGACCTCCTGGCGGATGCCCTCCCGGTAGATTTTCTCCAGGTCGATGTCCCCCGCCACGGAGTGAACGTATGACCCGCCGGTGATCAATGCGATCTTCTGCAGAACCTCCTCGTTGAGCCGGGATATTACCAGGCTTCCGCTTTTATCCTTCTTGAAACCGCCCCCTTCTTCCCCGGACACCGGGATGGGGGCCCCGGATTCCTGGCCAATCCCGATCGTATAAATCCGGATCCCCTCTTTCTTCGCCTCCTCGGCGGCCTGGATCGGGTCACCCTCGTGGTCCTCCCCATCGGTGATCAGGATGACCGCCCGGCCGGCCTGGGAGGAACCGGACGGTTCAAAGATTTTAATCGACTCTTTTATCGCCTTCGCGATCGCGGTCCCGGGCAGGGGAATAAGATCGGTATCCGCATAGTCCAGGAACATATTCAGCGCCCCGTAATCAAGGGTCAGCGGGCATTGGATGAAGGCGGTCCCGGCAAAAGCCACCAGGCCAACCCGGTCTCCTTCCATCATCCCGACCAGGTCCTTGATCTTCTGCCGGGCCCTTTCCAACCGGCTGGGCTTGATATCCTCGGCGAGCATGGACTTGGACACGTCCAGGACGATCACGATATCAGAGCCCCGGCGCTGGATATCCTCCCAGTGATAACCCCACTGCGGCCGAAGCAGGGATAGAAATACGAAAACCATCCCGGCCAGGAGAAGAATGGATTTCCAGATCCTCCGGGTCTGGCTGATCTGGCCCATCAGGACCGGCTCAAGGTTGGGGCTCAGGAAATTGCGAACCAGCTGGCGCCGGCGGCGGTGGGCCCAGGCCAGGAATGCCACCAGGACCGGGATGATCCAGAACAGCCAGAGATATGTCAGATCGCCGAATCTCATCTCATTTGCCTAAAAAGTTCAAAGTTCAAAATCCAAATGGCAAAATAATGCCAAAGTCTCAAGCTCAAAGTTCAAACGAAACCCCAAAAAGCCCAAAAGAAAAATCGGATTTATGTTTCATAAGCTTTATTTGAACTTTGGCCTTTGAACTTTATTTGGCATTTGAGCTTTGACATTTGAACTTTGCACTTCTTCATAGCATCCGTACTTTGCCAAACTCATGGTATCTTCCTCAACCTGGTATTTCCCAGAATCACCGAGCCCAGGATCAGGGCCAGCCCGAAAATTACATACCGGGCGAAGCTTTCATTATACTCGGTGTATTCCTTGATCTTGATCTCGGATTTTTCCATCTGGTCAATCTCGCTGTAAATTTTCTCAAGGGAGGCCGTGTCCGTGGCCCGGAAGTATTTGCCCCCCGTTATTTCCGCGATCATCTTCAGGGTGTCCTCGTCGAGGTCCACCCGCTGATAGACGTAACGCTTCCCGAAGATGGTGTCCACCAGGAAGGGAGAGTCCCCCTCCACCCCCACCCCGATGGTGTAAACCTTGACGTTGTAGGTCCGGGCGATCTCCGCCGCCGTCTCCGGTGAAATCCTCCCGGCGTTATGCCGTCCATCGGTCAGAAGAATAATGATCCGCGATTTACCGGGAAGATCCTTCAGGCGCTTGACCGAAAGAGCCAGGCCCGAGCCCAGCGCGGTCATATCCCCCGCCATCCCCACCTTCAGCCTCCCGACAAAGTTCTCCAGGATCCCGTAATCCAGGGTCAGGGGGCACTGGGTAAAGGCCTGGTCCCCGAAAATTATCATCCCGATCCGGTCGTTTTTCCTCTGGTGGATGAAATCCGTCACCACCTTTTTCACCACATCCAGCCGGTTAGCCTTCTGCCCCCCCAGCTCAAAATCCATGGCCTGCATGGTGCCGGAGGTGTCCAGGCAAAGCATGATATCGATGCCTTCCGAAAGGATTTCCGTATTTTTTACCCCGGATTGGGGCCGGGCCAGGCCCAGGCCCAGAAAGGCCATCCCCAGGGCCATCAGGACCGGGACGATATGCCGGGTTTGCACCGACCGGGATGGCCGGATGTTTTTGACCCCGGAAAGGGATGAAAAAATTATTCCCCCGCTTCCGCTTAAAAAGAAATATCGAAGCAGAAATATGACGGGAAGGATTATCGCTACCAGAAACTCGGGATCTTCGAAACGGAACATTTTATAATATATTACTTTAATTTATAATAAATAACTATTTATAATACATAGAATAATTAATTATGGTAATATTTTGTTTTTTCCTATTTCTGTCATTCCGCACTTGATGCGGAATCTAGTCATTCTTTCCTGGATTCCCGCTTTCGCGGGGATGACAAATAGCTTAAGAATCATTCTGATTCTGCTGATCCAACGTCTTGTTACTAGGGGATTCATTTGCAAGAACAGGAACAGTTTTTTCGATAAATTCCTCCACCTGCCCCAATCTGATCTCAATTTCTTCGGCTGGAGGAATATACTTTGCGTATTTAACCAGGTCAGACCCGTTCAGGAAATCCTCGGCGCTTTTTTTCAGCTCTTCATCGATCCATTCCATGCTTTTCAGGTACCCGTGAATCTCCTCCTGGGTTGCCTCCAGGGCCGGGAAACTGAATCTCCTTTCCAGGTAACGCCGGAAGATCTCGGAAAGGTGGAAGAAAAAGCTTTTCACCTCACCAGCCTCCAGAAGCTTGAGCTCCGTGAGCCTTTGCAGCTCCTCCCGCGCCAGTTCCCAAGCCGGCCGCTCCGGAACAGCCCTTTCCCTCTGTTTTCTCCTCCGCCAGGCATACCAGCATAAGAGCAACAGTAATATTGGACCGCCGATGACCGCCGCCCAGAACCAGAAAGGCCGCCCGGGATAAGGGATGATCGGCTTGAGATCGCGGATATCCTTGGCTTCGCCGGCCGGTCCCAGGACTGAAGCCACCTCCACGTAAACCGGGGCGGCGACGGCCTTTTTGGGGGTATCGCCCCCCTGGTAATTAATCTCCACGTCCGGCAGTATATATGAGCCAACCAGGTCGGCCCTGAGCTTATACCACCGGCTGGAGACCATCCTTCCTTCCACCCGCTTTTCCGGGTTATATCCCATATCCACGATCCGGAACCCGGTAATCCGGGGTCCGACCTCGGGAATCTGGGCCTGGACCTCGGGAGCCCGGTTCAGGGTCAGGGTGTAATTGACAATATCCCCGGTGGTGGCAACCGCCCGGTCCACGCCTGAGGTGATTTCAACCGGATCCCGGGAAAGAGCGGAAACCGCCTGGCCCTTTTCCCCGCCCTTTCCGCAGGCGCTAAAAGAGGCAAGGACTAATAAGCAAATTGTGATTGGAACCAAAACGTGTTTTAGCATTTTAATGTTCTGGTGCTCGGTGCTCTGGTACTCTTGCCTATTCTAAGAAGCCTCTTGTTTTGTAGTGGCCGACCTTGGTCGGCTCCGGATGTCGAGCAAGCTCGACCACTACCCCACATTTCGGATTTTCATTCCGCAATCCGCATTCCGAATTCCGCATTTGGTTTCACCTGCTTTTTGTTACCGCCTTTTCTCTCTCATCCGGAAAAACCTGATCAGAGTGTCGGTGTAAGGCCGGTCGGTCCGGATCCGGACCAGATCCACCCCCAGGGACCGGAAGAAATTTACCCTTTCCTTTTCCACCCTCCGGGCGTAGCTTTCAAAATCACGCTCGAAAATAAAGTCGGAGGTGTCGATCACCACCCGCTCCCCGGTCTCGGCGTCCTCGAGTTCCACCAGGCCGATTTTGGGAATCGCCTCCTCCCGGGGATCGGACAGATGAATGGCGACCAGGTCGTGCTTCTGGTTGGCGATTTTCAAGGATTTTTCAAACCCGGCGGTTAAAAAATCAGAAACCAGGAAGGCGATGGATCGCTTGTTCACCACCCGGTTCAGATAATCCAGGGCCACCTCGATCCGGGTATCCTTCTGAACCGGGGAAAAGGAAAGAATCTCGCGGATGACCCTCCAGACATGCCCCCGCCCCTTCTTGGGCGGGATGAATTTTTCCACCCGGTCGGTGAAAATGATCAGGCCGACCTTGTCGTTGCTCTTGATCGCGGTATAAGCCAGGACCGCGGCCAGCTCGGCGGCCAGCTCGCTCTTCAGGCGCTGTCCGCTCCCGAATTTCTGAGAGGTGGAGAGATCCACGAGGAGCATCATGGTCATTTCCCGTTCCTCGCGGTAGAGCTTGACGTAGGGGTGCCCCATCCGGGCGGTAACGTTCCAGTCGATCATCCGCGCATCATCGCCGAACGAGTATTCCCGGACTTCCTCGAACTCCATCCCCCGGCCCCGGAAAGCGCTTTCGTATTCTCCCGCCATCACCTCGTTGGCGAGGTAATTGGTGCGGATATGAATCGCCCGGATTCTTCTTAAGACGTCCTCGGGCAGAACCGCCCGGGGCTCCGGTCCGGCCGGTGGTTCAGCTTTTTCCCAAGATATGATTTTCTTCAGCCATTCCATTTTTAACCTTGAACCGTGAACCCTGAATCCTGAACGCTAAATCTTGTAAGCGTGTCGGTGCCAGTGTCCGAGTTTATTAATAAGCCTTTAACCCTGAGCCCATGTTTATATTTGTAGTGGCCGACCTTGGTCGGCTCTGTATGTCGGGCAAGCCCGACCACTACACGCAGGCTAAAGCCTGCGGCTACCGTTTCGCCTTGGTGCTCCGGTACTCTTTGCGTTTCTTAGGGCACTTCGATATTATCCAGGAGCTTCCGGATCACGTCGTCGGAATTCAGCTCCTCGGCTTCGGCTTCGTAGGAAAGAATCAGGCGGTGGCGCAAGATATCCGGGGCCATGATCTTGATGTCCTGGGGCGTCACGTATCCCCGGCCCCGGAGAAAGGCGTAGGCCCGGGATACCTGGTTCAGGTAAATCGAGGCCCGGGGAGAAGCCCCGTACCGGATCAGTCTCTTCAGGTCCGGCACCCGGTAGGCCTCCGGATCGCGGGTGGCGAGAACCAGGTCCACGATATAACCCTTGAGCTTTTCATCGATATAAATCCGGTTGGCCACCTGCCGGAAACGGAGGATATCCGCCGGGGTGAGGACCGGTTCCACCCGGGGGGTTCCTCCGAGAGCGATCCGGTCCACGATCTTGAGTTCCTCTTCCCGATTGGGGTAATTGACCTTGACCTTCAGCATGAACCGGTCCACCTGGGCCTCGGGGAGCGGATAGGTCCCTTCCTGCTCAATCGGGTTCTGGGTGGCCATGACCAGGAACGGCTCCGTCAGCGTCAGGGTGCTCTCCCCGATGGTGACCTGCCGCTCCTGCATGGCCTCAAGGAGGGCGCTCTGCACCTTGGCCGGGGCCCGGTTGATTTCATCGGCGAGGATGATGTTGGAAAAAATCGGCCCCTTCCGGATGGTGAATTGGCCGGTTCCGGGAAGGTAAATCTGGGTTCCGATCAGGTCGGCGGGCAAAAGGTCGGGGGTGAACTGAATTCGCCGGAAGCCGGTGCTGATTACCTGGGCCAGGGTCTTGACCGCGGTGGTCTTGGCCAGGCCGGGGACCCCTTCCACCAGGATGTGCCCGTTGGAGATTATCCCGATCAGCATCCGCTCGATCAGCTCCATCTGGCCGACTATCACCCTTTCGACCTCGTGAAAAATCCGTCCGATGGTCTCGTGTTCTTTTTTTACCTCTTCCGTCACCTTTTGAATCTCGTTGGATTCCATCATTCACCTCCCCTAATAAAAACAATTACCAACAACCAAATCCCAATTACCAAAAATAAAATATCAACAATCAAATCCCAGTAGCCAATTCCTTACAACCTGGATTCACATTCCAAACACCAAATTATGTCATTCCCGCGAAGCTTGTCCTCGAATTGTTTAATCGGGGAGCGGGAATCCAGTGTTTTTAAGAATCTACTGGATCCCTGCTTCCGCAGGGATGACAATATTCCGAATTCAAATGTTACCTTTCCCCTTTTGACCTTTGAGCCTTTTGACCTTTGACCCTTGACCTTCCTATTCCTCCTGCGGATACCGGGATTTGATTTTCAGCTCCGTCCGGCGGTAAATCTCTTCCAGCTCCGCCGGGGAAATCTTATGCCCCCCATATTTCAGGTGGTTGATTTTCTCCTCCAGGTTCCGGAGATACCCGGGCTCCGGCTCCGGGAATCTCCTTTCGAGTTCCGAAATCTTTTCCAGGGCCATGACCTCCTCCCCCCGGATCCGAAACCTGCGGATTTCCTCCAGGGATTGCCGGAACCATTCCCCGTCCCGGGGTTCGGGCGCGGGGGTCTCCTTCGCTTTTTCTCCCCTGGTCAAAAGCCAGACCGATAATCCTATCCCCAGGCCCAGGAGCAAAGCCAGGAGTCCGATCCACTTATAAGCAATCCCGAAAATCCCGCTGGGCAAAATCTCGATGCTGATCGGATCCGCCTGGGCCTCCTGCTCCTGGCCGGAAACCGCGTCCCAGTAATAAACCCCGATCCCCGCCAGGTCGTATTTTCCCGCTTCACCGGCGCTGGCTTTCACCTCATATTGAAGGGATTTTCCGGAAGAACCGGGGAAAGGCGGTGACCCCGACCGGGCGGAGATGCCCAGGAGCTCCCATCCCTCCGGGGGAGGGAAAACCGGACGGATCTTCCCGGGCCAGGGGCCGGGTTCTTCCTGGGAAACCGCCAGGGTAACGGTAAAGACCTCACCGGCGTGAACCCGCGCATCGGGAGGGATAGCCTGAACCTTGAGCGAGAGCTGAACCAGTAATGGGATCAGGGAGATAGCCAGTTTAATCATAGTATTTAATACATATAGATTATTTTTAAAGAAATTGGTTCACCGGAAAACCGGCGGAATAAAGGGGCCAGATGTATTCTGGCCCCTTCGGGAAAACCGTTATGGCCCGGGTTAAACTTTAGAGAGCATCCGGTAAAGCCGCATCGCCGCGTCCGAGGCCAGTTCTCCCCCGATCCCCTGCCACCCGGAATCGGCACTGCAGTGGTAAAAGTTCTTGACCAGCGGGTCGACGATCGGCGGGCGGTTCGGGCCGACCTGTTTGAGCGTCTGCCCCACCCCCACCACGTTCCCTCCCTCCCCGAAAAGATTGTCAATCCACTTCGGGCTGGTGGCCTCCACCCAGAGCACGTGTTTTTCCATCCCCGGGAAAATCCCGTAAAGGGTCCGCATATAGGCTTCTTCCCACTGCTTCCAGACGGAGGCGGGCGAATCCAGCTTCGTGCGGCAGGCCGCCCCGGACAGGATCAGCTGTTTTCCCTCCGGGCAGGCGGTGGGATCGAGGTTGGAAATCACCGGGATCATCAGGATCGGGGCCTTGTCCGGCACCCCGCCCTGCAGGATCAGCATCGCCACGTCCACGATATTATCGGGATTAAGATACATGATCAGTTTTTCGTTCGTGATTTTCCGATCCAGGGCCACCTTGACAATGAAGGTTGCCTCCGACCAGGTATAGTCCTTGACCTTTTCCACGAAGGCGGGGGCGTATTTCTCCGCGCCGACCAGGTCCAGGACGCTGGTTTTGATGTCGGCGTTGGAGATGACGATATCCGCCGGGATTTCTTTGCCGCCCGGAAGGATCACCCCCGTCGCGCGGCCGTTCTCGATCTTGATCCTCTCCACCGCCTGGCTCAGGTGCACCTTCCCGCCCCTCTTCTCGATCGACCGGACGAAGGCCTCGGGGATGGCGCCGGTGCCCCCGATGGGGTATCCGCTGGCCCTGTTCCGGACGATCTCCTGCTGGCAGCGGGCCCAGTCGCCGGTGGGGGTCTCGTAATCGGGAACCACGAAGTACATCCCGGTCAGATAGGCGAAGATCGCCCGCAGGCGGTTGTCGTCCAGATAATTCTTCAGGAATTCGGCGATGGACACCGAGTTGAGCCTCTCGAAGTCCGCCTCGGTGAAAGTGGACAGGTCGGAATAAAGCTCGAGGATCTTGGCCATCTCCGCGTCCCCGAAACCGAGCTTGGCCGCCCCGCTCGGGAACTTGAGCCAGTCATTCCCGTAGACAAAGGTAGGCCCGGGTTTCCGGGTGTAGGCCCATTCCACCTTCTCCCCGATCATCTCGCAGATGGTCCCGAAGATGCCCTTATCGCAGTTGCCGACGATATGGCAGCCCACGTCCAGGCGGAAATCGCCCTTCTGGTAGGAGGCGAACCTTCCCCCGATAAAGCGGGTTTTCTCGAAAATCTCAACCTGGAACCCGTCCTGGGCCAGAAGCGCCCCGACCGCGGAGCCGCCGATCCCGCACCCGATGATCACGACTTTTTTGCCCTTCGCCATTAACCCTCCTTTCCATTCTCAAGACGGTGTAATAATCTAATACATATTGATTTTCAATTCAGAGTTATTTTCAAAACAATGTTCAGTCCTGAATCCTGATGGCAAAAAATAACCGAAACAACCCCACCGGGTCAACAATCAGGTTTTTCTCATACCTATCCAAATTACCCAACAACTTCCGAAGGGAAGATGCGTTGAGGACTTGGTTTTATGAATCGTTTATTTTGCCCCCTCACCTCTCCGAGCCGTAGGCTCCTACCCTCCGGCCTGTAAGCCCTACGGGCTGGAAGCGGAGCCGGAGGCCCCGCCCTCTCCTTCAGGACGAGTGCCCCTCAGGACGAGTCCCTCGAGGGGCATAAGCGCTAACTTAGACGTAGAGTCATTCCGGCGAAAGCCGGAATCCAGAGCGACATCAGTGAATAAACAGCCAGCAGTATACATTTTGGCGAGCAAACGAAATGGTACCCTTTATATCGGGGTAACTTCAGACCTCGTTAAAAGAATATGGGAGCATAAAAACAATCTGGTAGAAGGATTTACTAAACGCTACAATGTTCATCAACTGGTTTGGTATGAATTACCCGAGAGTATGGAATCAGCTATTGAACGGGAGAAGTGATTGAAAGAATGGAAACGAAAGTGGAAACTGGAATTGATTGAGAGCAGTAATCCAAATTGGCAGGATTTGTATCATATAATTCTTTGACTGGATTCCGGCTTTCGCCGGAATGACGAATGACAAACCCTCAATTCTTAAGTTAGCGCGTATACCCACCAGGGGAGAGGGTGAAATTGTTAATTGGGACATCAGTGAGGTTTTCCTGGATTTTTATTCTCGTCTTTCTGCTCTCTTTTCTCTCCTGCGGGGGTGAAAAACGGGCGGATTGGACCCTCCTCTTTTATTTCGACGGGGATAACAGCCTGGCGGAAGACGCTTTCAACGATCTGCAAGAACTGGAAAAGGTGGGTTCCAACCCCCAAATACGTCTTGTCGCCCAGGCGGATTTTCCCCAAAACTATAAGCCGGATTTGGCTGCCACCCGCCGGTTCGAGATCATCCAGGACGATGATCCCGAAACCCTGACCTCTCCCCTCCTCGAATCCCTGGGCGAGGCGGACATGGCCGACCCCCGGACCCTCACCGATTTTATTATCTGGGGGAAGAAGAATTTTCCCGCCCTCCGCTATGCTCTTATTCTCTGGGACCACGGTGAAGCCTGGTACCAGGAGTCGATCACCAGCCAAACTACGGAAGTTCAAGGTTTAAGGTTCCTGCCTGCGCCAAGGCTCCGGCAGGCAGGCAAGGTTCAAGGTTGGAAAACACCTAGCCACCTAGCCACCCAACCACCAGTTTTTTCCCCTCATCCCGAAGCCATCTTTATCGACGACGACAACCATTCCGACCTGATGAAAAATTTTCAGCTTCGGGAAGCCCTCGAAGCCGCCGGGGTTCATTTCGACCTGCTCGTGTTCGACGCCTGCATTATGGCGACTGTCGAGGTGGCCTACGAGTTGAAAGACCAAGCGGATATTATGGTAGCCTCCCAGGAGCTGGTGCAAAGCAACGGCCTCCCTTATGACGTGATTGTGGCCGGGATCAACGAGAATCCCGAAAAAACCGCGGAGGAACTGGCCGCGGGCATCGTTGACGATTACCGGGATTACTGCGAAGAAATCTATTATCCCCAGGGCTTGCGCCCCGACCAGACCCTCTCCGCCATCCGCCTGGGGACCGACCTCTCCACCCTGGCCTCCGTGGTCGACCAGACGGCTCTACATTTTTTGAATAATCTGCCGGCTGAGGCGGAGAATATTTTCTCGGCTCGAAACGAGGTGGAAGAGTTCGAATTCGCGCCCTTCCGCGCCCATTTCTACGTGGATCTGTACGATCTCTTTTCCCGGTTAAACCCGCCGGCCGATCTGATCGCCGGCTTCTCGGAAGGATTCTCCCGGACGATTATCCGGGAATATCACGGCCCGGTTCACCCCCGGGCCCACGGGCTTTCGATTGTCTTTCCCAAAACCCCGGACGCGAACAGCAATTATGACCCGACTTATTCGGATTATGACCCCGCCTCCGGAACCGGCAGTCCCAGCCTGTTCATGCAGTTATCCTGGGACAATCTCCTCTCCGAATATTACCGGCTTAAATACCCCGGAATCGCCTTTTAAAACCCTGATTCATTTCTGATCGATCACCCCCGCCCCTTTCCCCGTATTTACCTAAACCCGAAAAACGCGGGCAATAAAATACCCCCACCCCGACGAATCGGGGTGGGGGCGAAGTTACTCAAGTTAATTCAGCTAGGTCTTAATTCCGGACCCACGAAGCTAGGTTCGCATCATAGGAAATGGAATTGTGAGCGGTAATTATATTCCCTCTCACGTCTCGGACGTTGGAAACAGAGATCGAAGAGCCGCCGGCAGCGGTAAATGAGTATGTATTAGCACCAGCCGGGTTTGGAGTCGTACAGGTAATACTAAATTCGCGAGTAGGTGTGGTTTGCGCTACCGCCGTTACGGTGCAGGGCTGAGCCTGGACGACATCGTCGGCGTTTGCGCAGACACTGTCGGGACCGCAGTCATGGATACCTACCGTCCAGTTCGCCGGGCGGTTAGGATCGTAGGTCACCCAGGCGGTCGGTACATCGGCCGGGTTGTCGAGGTTCTCCGTGAAATCGACGCTGGTGATGGTGATTGCCGTGTTTTTAGCGTAGGGAGGGGCGGCGGGAAGCCCGGGAGCGCTGGGATGAAGCCGAGGCGGAATCCCGAACGCGCGGTTGGGATTAGGAGTAGTAGTGCCAATGATATTGTAATTCTGGTCGGAGAATGAGGTTCTGGTTCCCAGGCCGCTGACGGCGTCCGGATCGTAGGCTCCGGGCTCCGTCGGCTTTCCATACCAGTAAGCCCAGGTGCCGGGATCGGTTGAGGCGTTAGAAGCCCGGGCGCTATCTTTCCAAGCGTCGTCGGTCAGGCCATCTAAATGGATAAAGTCGCCGGGATTGATAAAGCTCACGTCATTAAGGTAGATCGTGATCGTGGACTCGTCAGTAGTCCCCGGAACGATGCTATATCCATTGCAGAACCCGTCCGCGCATACACCGTCGGAGAGACTGTCGGCCGCGTCTTCTTTGGCAGACGAAAGCGCGGGGGCCCCGGCGGTGTTATTGGTGAAGTGGTTCAAAGCGAACTTCACCAGGTTGGCCTGGTTGGTCCCGTCGTCAGGAGCGCCCGCCGGAACCTTTTCGGTCGTGACTACCGTCAGGGTGTCGGTCGCGACATTAACCTTGACGCTCTTCATCATCGGCGGGATATCGTCCACCACATGGACCCAGCCACCGCCAATCCCCGTGGTCGCGCTATATGCCGGGACAATATTTCCTGCGATGTCCCGCACGCCGGGGATGATCAACCGGTCGCCGGTGTCGAGCTTGTAGGCGTTGTTCCATACCAGGACGATGAAGTTTTTGCCCTTGGAATCCACCAGCTTGGGCCCCAGGGTCTGGACCAGGGTGCCGTCCGTGGCGTCGTTGGGCTCGGTATACCAGCCGGAGCAGAAGGTCAGCTGGCAGATACCGAGCAACGAGTTTGTGCTGGTGTCCGAGAAGGTCACCCCGGTGACTGTGGTCGAATCCACATCCTCGAGGATCGGGATCGCCAGGGGCAGATCGCCGTAGTTGCAGGCCATCAGGCCCGGGGTCCAAGCGGTCGGAATGCCGGAAGTGGGATACACGAGGGAACTAAGCGTGATGGTATCGTACACCACCGGGCCGACGCTGTTCGAAAAATAGGCGGTGTCGATCAAACCCCTGCTGAGGGGATTAACACTGAAGCTAAGGTTCCGAATGGCCATCGGTATGGTGTTGTCCTTCAAGGTTACCGAGTTGTCGCTGGTGATCTCCGGACATTCGTAGCCGTCCCCGTTGACCGTGGTCACCGCCAGTTGAAGAGTCTGGGCGGCTTTGCCGGTCTTGTCGTAACCCCAATTGACGTCACTCAACTGCTCGATTCCGCCGCTGGCGAGCGCGGCCTGAATCGCGGTGAGGTTAGTAGTGTTATCCAGCACGGATTTCGCCGGCCAGTAATTGGCGTAGGGACCCAGAGTGTTTTCATAGGCAACCTGGGTCCAGGGATCCATCGAGTTTACCCTGGCATACAGCCGGTAACCCTTGACCCGGACCGGGTCGGAAACGCTGCCCGGGGCGGTCCAGGAAAGTACCGCCTGGTCAGTTACATACTCGGTGGCATAATCCGCCGCGGCGGGATTCCAGTAGTCAGCATTCAGAACCGGGCCCTGGATTAAAGACTTCGGCGCATTTTTATCCAGGTAAGTCGGTCCGGTAGCGGTGATGGCGTTGGCGGTTTTGGCAACCTGCGCCAGGAGGGTGACCTTCGGGCAGGTTCCGCCGTAGTTCGTGGTGATGCTGATTTTGCTGTCCCCGTTCGTAGCCTCATGCACCAAGCAGACTGGAGAAGCCGGATCATAGGCATTCCCGGCCAGGTCCTGGAACTTGTACATAAGGTTGCCAGTTCCGTCCAGTTTGATGTCATACTTCATCCCCAGCATCAGGTCTTCCGTGGGGGTTAGGCTAAGAACCGACACCGTCTGGGCCGTCGGATACCCTTCCATATTGACCACCGCCGTGCTCCAGGCAAAATCGAAATCGACGGACGGGGGAATTAAGGAAACGGCCTTGTACCCCGTGAAAAGAATCTCCACCTCTTCCTTCACCGGCAGGGTCTCATCCATCAGCTCGCTGAAGGTTAAGGTGATCGTCGGGCTCGCGTCGGTAAGATCCTGTTTTTCCGTCGGGGTCGAAGCGATCAAGCAGGGATCTTCCTTATCCAGACAGGGGATCGGGTTCAGCTCAATGCACTTGACATTGGTGACCGCCAGGTCCCCTTCGGGATCGGAAAGCTGGGTGGCCAGAACATCAAAATATTCCCCTTTATAGGTGCCCGAGCCCGAGCCGAGATTTGCGTATTCGAAGCAGGGCTTGGCGGATGCGATGTAATAGCCCAGGCATTCGTGGACCATGCTGAACTGGTAAGTGCCGTCGGCACCAACCACCGCCTGGCCTTCCAGGGTATCCTCACCGTACAGGTTGAGGACAACTCCCGAGGCCGGGCTTTTATCCTTGCCCCAGTAAGCTTCGCCCACAACCGTGCCTACCGGCTTGCTGGCGTACAGAACTAATCCTCCCGCTAAGCCGTCCACGATCGTAACGGCGCCGGAACCGGTATAGTTAACGACTCCTTCGGACGAGGCCGCTTCCCGCCATTCGTAGAACAGGCAAACTTCCCCTTCCACCGTGTCCGGATACGGCCTGGCGATGTGGAGATCGCTAGGATTCTTCTTGTTCCATTTAGCTACCGCGTCGGCGTTCTTCTTGTTATATTTCGCGAAATTGGCTACGACGACATAGCAAGTTGAAGGAGAAGAATCGCCATAGTTCACCGGCAGATTCTGGAAAGCGAAAAGCCCGTTGTCGTCGGTGGTGAAGGACTTGATGCTTCCCTTGATCGCCATGGAAACCTCAACATCGGCGAGCGACAGGTCGCTGCAGCGATCAACCACCTTGCCTTGAACATGCCCGATTGGCTTCACATATTCGGGGTTGGCGACCGCGTTGACATCCCCGGTCTTCTTGGTACAGCTCAAACCCAAGCCGATCCCCGCGACGAACATCGCCGCAATTAAAACGCTAATTACTCTTTTTCCTTTCGACCAGTGCATTTTTACCTCCTTATTAAGTTAACTAGATAACTTCGCTTCTTCTTTAAAACCTTATTTTTTCTCCTACCGCACCTCCTTTTTATCGCCCACCTTTTATTATCTCTAGTCTATAAGTAAAAATTTTCCTTAAAAATTTTATTCCCTATATTAAATAGGAAAACAGATTGATTGTCAATATATGTTTTTTAATTGCCGTCTGCGGTGACTAAAATCACATATTTCCATCAGTTACCAGTTGCCCCTACTCCTACCATAATCCCTTTTCCCATGTCAAGGTATTTGCCCATTATCCCCGGCAGGTCGCTTATGTCCACTTCCTTTATATTGTTGATGTAAGCGGCCGCAAAGTCAAACCCCAGACCGTAGATTTCATCCAGGGCCATCCCCAGGGCCATTTGTGAACTGGTCTGCCGGGAAGCTTCAAAGGTCCCGATGATATATGCCTTCGCCCTTTTAACCTCTTCCCTGGAAATGCCGCCCGAAACCAGGTTCGCGAGTTCACCGCTCACGGCTTTGATCGCCTGGTCTTTGTTTTCCGGGGAGGTGGCCAGATACAAAGCGAAAAAACCCGGCTCCAGCCCGATCATGTTGCTGGATCCCACCATATAGGCAAGCCCTTCCCGGTCCCGGATATTTCGAAAGAGCCTGCCCGATTGGCCGGACAAAACCGCGTCGATCAACTCGAGGGGAAAACGGTCGGGAGAAAGAAAGGTGGTGCCGGGGAATCCCCAGACCAGATGAACCTGTTTGCTCCCGGGCACCGGGAAATAAATTTCTTTGGGTTTATCGGGTTTTTCGGGTTTATCGGGTTTTTCGGGTTTTTCTGGTTGGTCGGGTTTTATCTGACCTTTGACCTTTGAGCTTTGAGCTTTTTCCGGTTCCCATCCGCCCCAGAGCCTGCCCGCCTGAGAAATCACCTCCTTCTCTTCAATATCACCGACGACGGCAATGACCAGATTTTCCGGGCGAACCACCGATTGATAAAAATCCCGGAGATCGTCCCGGGTCAGACGGGAAACCGACGCCAAAGTGCCCAGGACGTCATGTCCATACGGTTTCCCCCCGTATCGGGCCTCCCGCAGGCGAAGAAAGGCCAGCTGCAGCAGGTTCTCGTCCCGGGACTTGATCCCCGCGGAGATCTTTTCCTTGAGCTTGCTGATCTCGGTCTCGAGAAAAGTGGGATCCTGGATCATCTCGGCCGTCAATTCCAGCCCCGGCAACCAGCTGGAAGCCAGAAACAGAGACTTGAGGCCCAGGCTTTGAAACCCGGAAAAACCCTCCAGCTCTCCCCCCATCAACTTGACGGTTTCGGCAATCCCCAGGGGCCCCAGGCGCTCGTTTCCCCGGGTCAGAAGCTCCGCGCAAAGATTGCTGATCCCTTCCCGCCCTGGTTTTTCCGCCCGCAATCCTCCCAGGAACACCGAAACAATCGCCACGGTTCCGGAACCGGGTTTTTCCCGGATGATCAGTCTCAATCCGTTGGGGAATTGGACCTTGGCCCCGAATTCATTTCGCTCCACCATCGGAGCGGTAACCGGCTTTCCCGCTTCACCCCTTCCGCCGGCTTCATCCCGGAGGTAACCCACCAGTCCCGCGTCCAGGTCGGCCTCGGAAAAGCCCAGAAGCGATTTTTCGGGAAGAAGCGCGATCATGTTCAGGTTGTCCACCTGCAGATATTTTTCCGCCGCCTGCTGGATCTCCCCGACGGTCGCCCGCTGGATTTGCCGGAGGTATTGAATCTCATAACTTATCCCGGGCGTAAAGGTATAAATGAATCCCAGCTGTCCGGCCCGCCCCTCGCGGCTTTCGCCGTCCCGGAAATACTCGGAAGCCAACTGGGCCTGGGCCCTTTTCAATTCTTCCGGGCGGATTTCTCCCCGGCGCAGGGAGCCGATCCCCGCTAGGATGGCCCGGGTCACCTTGGCCAGGTTACCCGGATCGAGCTCGGCCTGAACGATGAGCAGGCCGGGATCAGCCGGGGTATAGGCGGAGGCGGAAATCGAATACACCAGGCGCTGCCTCTCCTCCAGTTCCCGCCGCAGTTTCGAATCCGGCCCCTCCCCGAGAATGCTGGCGAGGAGGTCGACCGCGGCCACCCGTTCGTCCCTGATCCCGCCCACGTGAAAAGCCAGCGCCAGGTGGGCTTTAGCCCATCGCCCCCGTTCCACCTCCCTCCGGAAACCCCGCTGGGGTGGTTCCGGCGGGCGGGAATAATCAGCCTGAAGCCGACAGTCTGGTTTTGGACGTGGGGTTTTAGGTGTTGGGTTTTTGAACTTTGAGCTTTCAACTTTGACCTTTGAGCTTTGAGCTTTGAACTCTTTCTCCAACCCCTTAATCACCTTCTCCAGCGAAGTGTCCCCGGCTGCCGAGATCGCTATCCTTTCCGGCCGGTAATACTTTCGGAAAAAAGATTCCAGATCCTGAACCGTGAACCGCTCCACGCTTTCCCGATTTCCGATCACCGGGCGTCCGTAGGGATGCACCCAGAACGATTCGGAAAACAAGCGTTTCATTAAAAGCCCTTCCGGAAGGTCCTCGGACCGGTTGATTTCCTCGATCACCACCTTTTTCTCTTCCTCCAGATCGGAAGGATTAAAATCGGGGCCGGAAAAAACCGAGGCGATGGCCTGAAACCCTTTTTCCGAGGATGCCGAGGGAAGGACCAGGTGAACCACGGTGCAGTCCGGGGAGGTGTAGGCGTTGATGTCCCCGCCGGCCGATTCCACCTGTTCCGCCAGTTTCCCCGGTTCCGAACCGGGAGGCATAATCCGGCGAAAGAGCATGTGTTCCAGCAGGTGGGCCAGGCCGGCCTGATCTTCCTCTTCATTCACGCTCCCGGCCCGGATCCAGGCCTGGATGGCGAAAAGCGGGGCGCTGTGATCCTCTTCGACCACGACCCTGATCCCATTGAAAAGCTCATAAGTCTGGGGAAATGATTTTCGTCCCTGGGCGAAAAGCTGATTAGAAAAGAAAAAAGCAACGCAGGAGATAAATATAATGATGAGACCGGCACGAAAATGATTGATCATTTTTTTCAAGCAAATTCAGCGTTTTGCCGACCAAGGTCGGCTAATACAATAAATTTGATTGAATGATAATAAATATTGTTTTCAATTTACTGTAGTGGTCGAGCTTGCTCGACTTTCTTTATTTTCATTTTTCATTTGTTTTAGTAGGGGCGCAATTTATTGCGCCCTATGAGCCTGTTGCACAAATCAGAAAAGTGTCACTCCTGCGGAAGCAGGAGTCCAGGAACTTATTGATATTACTGGATTCCGGCTTTCGCCGGAATGACGGTTTGCCCGGTTTTCGCCGTTTGTGCAACAGGCTCCTATGCGGGTTCAATAAATTGAACCCCTACATAAAAAAACAACAATCGTTGGGAAACCCGATAACCGGGTTCAATAAATCAACCCGGTTTCACCGTAACTTTTCCCTCGGTTCCCTTTTCCCCCTCGATCTCGATCCGCACGGGGAGAAATTGCGGGATCACCCAGGCATTGGTGAGAAAATGCGGGGTCAACTCGGTGACCGTAAACTCCGATTTTCCGGGCAGCAGGCAGGCGTAGATAATCGCCTGGTCGGCGATGTGGGGGTCCAGCGCCCCCCGGCCCTGGGCAAATTTTATCAGCCGCCGGGCCGCTTCCGCGCCCACCTCCTCCGCCGGCTTGCCTTTCTCCCCCAGGGCCGAAAATCCCCCGAATCCTCCCGCCAGCACCGGGCGGAGAAAGATGAAACTTGAGCGGGATCCCCGCCCCGCCGGGGCGGGGATCTCAGCCGCTTCTATCTCCGGCTGGAATCCCTCGGCCGAAAGCAGTTCCGAGGCAGCCCGCATCTGGCGCTCGGCCACGTTCAGGGATTGATTCATCGCCACGGAAATTCCCCGGACGGTTTTGAAATCATCCCGGCGCACCATCTGAAACGACTGACGCCGCGGGCTGCTTTCCACCTGGGCTATGATCTCGCCCCCTCCCTCCGGGTAAAAACCCCAGGTCTTCAGATCGATCTTTAATTTGAATCCCATCCTCTCCAGGAGCGGGGCGAATACCTGCTGGAGGTAATGAACCGGGGGGCTGAAAGGCACGTGGGTGCCGCCTTTCAGAGTGATCCGGGAAAACTGGCCGGCCGAAAAAAGCGGGGGCAGGAGGCTCTGCAAAACCAGGGATACCGAACCGGCGCTCCGGGTTTCCCGGGAGACATCGAAAAAATAATTGCCCGGTTTGATTTTACCCGGCCAAAAGGAAATCCGGAGAGATCCGGGCGCCGCCCCTTCCAGCTTTCCCTGGCTGATCTCCCGGAGCGCCTGGACGCTGGTCAGATGCTGCGGCCGCAACCCGGGATCCTTGCGCCCCGCTCGGATTTTCTCGATTTCCACCGGCTTCTGGACCAGGGAGGACAGCGCCAGGGCGGTTCTCAGAATCTGTCCCCCTCCTTCCCCGTAACTGCCTTCAATCTTCCTGATCGCCTCTGTTTCCATCTCGCCCCCTGTCTTGACTTTCACTTGGAAAGCGGACGAATATCGCTTAAGATTCCCATCGAAAAAATAATTTACTTGCATACAGTTTAACATTTGAGTTTGTGAAATTAACCATGGAACAGAAAAACTGCCCTTTTTGCCGTAAACGCCGGGGGAAGAGATCCTGCCCCGCCCGGCAAACGAAAATCTGCACCGTCTGCTGCGCCCATCTCCGGGGCCAGGAAATCCGCTGCCCAGCGGACTGCCCCCATCTCTCCGAATCCAAACGCTATTCCCGCAAGCGGATGGAGCCCATCCGGGATTCGGAAATGGCCCGGCGGGGGAAAAAAATCGCGGAGGTGGGAGAGGCCGTGATCCAGCTGGTTTTCGAGCTGGAGTCACGGATCCGGGAGCTGACCAAATCCTTTCCGGACCTGACCGACCCCGATATCAAAGAGGGTTTGGAAAACCTCCGGAGCACCTATGAAACCCTCGACAAGGGCATCATCTATAATTTTTCCTCCCCTTCGCCCCGGGTGCAGTCCCTGATCCGCGACCTCCAGAAGCTGGTGGAAGAAAAACAAAAAGCCCTGGACGCCGCCGGCAACCGGATTTACCCGCTCCAGCATGTCCTCGCGGCCCTGAAGGAGATCCAGGGTTCCATCGAACAGATTTCCCGGAAGGGAAAAAGCGGCAATCCCTACCTGGAATTCCTGGACTCCACTTTCTCGCTTTACCCAAATCCTTGAAAAGGAGTAAGGAATGAACCGAAAAACCGTGGCGGAACTCCGGGAAAATGAGCCGGTGGAGTCGAGTTTCCTGGTCAAATCCAAAAACAGCGGCACCGGCCGGACCGGCCGGCTCTTCCTGAACCTGGTGCTGATGGACGCCACCGGTGAGATCGAGGCCAAAATCTGGGACGACGCCGCCGAGTGGGACAAGGCTTTCGCCGAAGGGGATTTCGTCAAAGTCCGGGGCAAGACCCTGTCTTACCAGGGCCGCCTGCAACTCAACGTTTCCGAGCTCCGGCGCTGCTTAGGCGACGAGGTCAACCCGGATGATTATTTCCCCCATTCGCAAAAAAACCTCGAGGAAATGTTCCGGGAAATTCTGACCCTGATCAACTCGATCCAAAACCCGTATCTGAAGAAACTTCTCCAGCAGATCTTCCTGGACCCCCGGATCTCCGCGGATTTTAAAATCACCCCCGCGGCCAAATCCATTCATCATGTTTATCGCGGCGGTCTCCTGGAACATTCCCTCTCCATCGCCCGGCTGGCCCAGAAACTCATCGCCCACTACCGTGATTTCAATCAAGTCCCGATCGACGGGGACCTGCTCCTGGCGGGCGCGATCCTGCACGATCTCGGGAAAATCCGGGAAATCAGCCCGGAAGGGAACTTCAGCTACACCACCGAGGGAAGGTTGCTCGGGCACATCATGCTCGGGCTGGATCTGGTCAGCGAGCAGATCAAAAAGATCCCGGATTTCCCCTCCCCGCTCGAATTAACCTTGAAACATCTCATCCTCTCCCACCACGGATTTCAGGAATTCGGCTCTCCCCAGGAACCCATGATCCTGGAGGCGATGATCCTTTACTACCTGGACGACCTGGATTCGAAAATCGAAAGCATTTCCACCCTGCTGGAGAAAGATAAAGCCAGCAAGGATGAATGGACCTCCTACCACCGTTCCTACGAGCGGTACTTCTACAAGGGCAAAATTTCTTAAAAAATATTTCCTCTCCCCCCGCGGGAGAGGATAAAGGTGAGGGGGTCATTCACGTTTTGGATTTATTTTCCGAGCGTTTAAACCTGCTTATCCGATTATTGCAGCCAGGGGATACTTTAAGGCGATTAATAAATGCGCGGCCATGGCCGAGATGAGTCCGCGGCTGGCGTAAAGATATCCATAAAACAGATTGAGCAGCAACGACACGGTTACCATTAAAATCAGCGAAATCGAGGGCTCCAGGCTCATCCCGGTCATGAATCCTGACCTGATCCCCAGAAGCGTGGCCAGAACCGCGCCGATGAATACCGCCAGATATGTCCGTCGTAATAATCCGGCCAGGATCGTAATCACCCCGTAACGAAGGACGATCTCTTCGAAAATTGAGGATTTCAAGGTAACCCCGGCCGCCGCCCAGAGATTCCTGGGATTAAGAATTGACATCTTTTTGAAAATAATCGGGTCCAGGACAAAAAGGAAAATGGGAATCAGGATGATGGCAAGCAGCGCGAATTTATGAATCTCCTGGAACATCTCGGCAAAGCTTCCCAGCCCCGCCAATCCATAACGCCTGCTAAAAAAACGTCCGACCAGGGCGGAAAAAAAACTGGCTCCCAGGACCACCAGGACCTCTCCCTGGAGGAAGGAATTGAAATCCCGGTCTTCCAGGTGCAACCCGATAGTCTCCGATGGGGATTGGAGCCAGAGGTAAAGGAAATAGGGGTAACAGGAGATTATGCTCAGCCCGGTCAGGATTACGGTGTCTTCCAGGCCTTCCTTGAGCTTTTTTCTGCCGATCCCGGGAGCGGTTTTCCCGCCGGGATCCCGAGGCTTCTTATCACCGCCCGGTATGTCCATATCCGCCTTTTCCCCGGATGCTCCGGGGAAGGGTCTTCACCTTTTTAAAATCGGCCCGGGCGAAGGGGATAATCACCCCCTGGGCGATCCGGTCGCCCGGTTAAACCCGGA
>Ga0315297_10000270_pt1 | contig 29400 bp, 19 predicted proteins | sample YL17G15_0_MG_FD_203628 | JGI IMG/M metagenome (GOLD analysis project Ga0315297, IMG submission 203628) | Sediment microbial communities from Yellowstone Lake, YNP, Wyoming, USA - YL17G15_0 | ecosystem: Environmental > Aquatic > Freshwater > Lake > Sediment | place: USA: Wyoming | collected...
CGGAAGCAGTGGCGGCCCCCTCTTAAATCTTAATGGGAACGTCATAGGTGTCACCTCCGCAATGATAAAGGAGGGACAAAATATTAATTTTGCAATAGGAATTGAGACTATCAATTATTTTCTAAATTGCCCAGATAAACCGCAATATCTACTTCCGGCGAAATCTCGAATATTATGGAGAGCGATTCTAAAAAGGGTAACAAATGTAGTTGTTGGGCTGGTAGCACTTGTGTTCAGTGGGGCGGCATGGTGGATAATATTTCCTGTTTTTATAATTGTCAGCATTTTTGTATGGATATTTAAATGGGCAATAAAAACTGTAAAAAAGTTAATTCAAAAGAAAAGCAAAAAAGGCAAAAATACTTATGAATTAGAAAAAGAATCTGAGAAACTTTAACAATATAACGAGCATGAAGCATATCATGAAGACGAAGCCGTATCATTAAAAGAAGGTAAAAATAACTTCATTTTCTATTGCTGGAAATGTGGTGAAGAAATTGAAGTAAATTTAGATAATAGTTCAAAAACCACTAAATGTTGGAAGTGTGGGACTGTGCTTTTAATCCCCAAAGAATAGATGTTTTATTTTGTTTGCTTTTAAAATGATTGAGGCACGTGGGAAGCCAGAAGCCATAGAGCATAAACTTTATCACTCGAAGGGGGAAAAAATGGAAAATATTTTTCAAAAACGGTTCGATGACATTTCAGAAGTGGATATACAAAATTTAATTGATACTAAATACGAGGAACGTCAAACGATAGACTATAAAAAAGAGACTTATGGGGGAGGCGATGCCGCCAAAAAAGAAATGCTAAAGGATATCAGTTCCTTCGCAAACGCACAGGGAGGATATTTGATAATTGGAGTGGAAGATGACAAAAATGGGATTCCGATAAAAGTTAATGATATAGAAGATGCCGAAAAAGAAAGAGAGCGAATTGAAAGATCTTATTTAAGTAATTTTGAACCCCGAGTTTCAGGCCTAAAAAGTAAAGTGATTAAAACAAATAAAGGCGAAAATATTATATTATTTCTCATCCCAAATAGTTTTAGAAAACCTCATATGATAACTTTCCAAGGTCTTAATCAATTCTGGATAAGACATAACAAAAATAAGTTCCTTATGAGTATTGAGGAGATAAGAGAATCATGTTCTCGGACTGAAAATATTTGGAAAAATATTCGAGATTTTTTGGATGAAAGGGAAAAAGAAATAATTGAAGAAATTGCCGATGAACCATGCTTTGTAATTGGTAGCTCTACGAGCATTTTGAATGAAAATATCGTTGACATAAGAGACGTCGGCATAAGGGACTTTTTAAACAATCCTCCGGGACAAACAAGAGATTGTAATTTAAACTTTAGGCAATACGGAAGTTTAGCAACACCAACCCTATTTGGATTAAAAATAGGCGATCCCAATGATTCATCAATTGAATTATTTAGAAATGGATATTATGAACTTAAAATATTTCACGATTTTATTTCGTCTAAAATTGAAGGAGAGTTTTATTTTCTCACTCCTAGAATAATTAGCTGGACAATTAATTATTATAGGGCCCTTGCTAATTTAGCCGAAATACTTGGAATATCTCAAACGATAATTACATTTTTAAGTATATTTAATATCCAGAACATAATTCTTAAAGAATTTATAGAAGATCCGATTTGGTCTTTACTGCCAACAAAGAAACCGAAGTGGCCAAAAAAACATTTAAAAATAACTCCGAGACAAATATTTTCTTTAGATAATCCTGATATAGAAGCAAAAAGAATGCTAGATTTAATATGGAATGCATTTAGGTTCGAAAAAGCTCCTGAAATTAAACTCAGCTAATATTTATTTATAGAAAATCCTATGCTTTCTATGCTGATGAGGCGTTAGGGAAGTCAGAGGCAAATGGGCTTGGCTTCCCGATGATCTAAATGACGCTAAAAGCGGAAAATCGCCTCAAAGATAGACGGCTGGGGGAAGCGAAATTCTCAGATTGACATTAGATATTCGCATTAAATAAAATTAATATAAAGCGGAAGGATTAAAGAAAATGCGTAAAAAAATATTTTTTGTTTTATCCCTAATAATCGCTTTGCTTTTAGGATTTTTCATCGGTGCATTTTTCTATTCAAAATCTCTAGATTTTATCTCTTATAAGTGGAAAGTACTGACACTGAATCAAGAAAGTAAGATTACATATTCGACCCAAGTCGCAATTGAATCTGATATTGCAGTGCCTGGAATAAAAAAAATTGAAGGAAAAGCGAAGTTTATTAAAATAGAATCGAGCGAATCTATTCAATTGGGATATAAAGTCACAATATCAATGGAGAAACTGGATCTTTCCAAAATCCCGGAAAAATATAAAAAATCTATCAGTATCAATAAGCGGTGGGAAGAACCGCCTATTGAGGAAGTTTTTTATGAGGCTAATTTATCATTTTTATTAAAAGACAAAGACGGATTTAACCTAAAAGAAATTTCGACAAAATCGTTTACGATTAGCTCGGGAAAAGACAATGTTATCCAAAGAATTTCGGAAGATTTAATAACAAAAGCTATTGCCAGGCGAACGAAAGATATATATGTACAATTGAACCTGACGAAATGCCTAACGTCTAGATCACAATAATGAGTTGATAATAAGCCGATAGCTGGTAAGGTATAAAGGGGCAATTTAGATCGTCATAAATAATTGATATTTTGATTGAGCTGATTGGAGGCCGGATAGCCCAGCCTCCCGATGAATAGATGACGCTCGCAAGCGGATGATCGCCTCATAGAGATAGACGATCCGGGGAGGGAAAATTCTCATCGATTCGAGGGGCTTAATAGGCTTTTGAAAAACTTAGGGAGGCATCCCTGCGCTCTCAACCCGTCCTTGACATCTTTTGAGTCGCGGTTCATAATTCCCCACAATGGCTAGAGGGGAAAACCGGCACTATGAAGCACGTCCTGCCATCGCAGAAAAAAACGAAATACTTATCCACCTTACAAGTAAGTTCTCCAATCCTGCCTTCGTCTATTTAATTAGCTCAACAGGCTTGTCCCTTAAAATCGGGATCCTCCTATTTTCCGAGGAGCATCTGCTGATTATGAGGTGAAGTCTTCAGAGGGGATCTTCTGAGTAGGGCATCACATGGAAGGAAAAGGCGATAACCCTGTACCTTTTCAAAAGAAATCTTCACTTTTGGGGTATTCTCCGCTAATCCGTGGCGGATCTGCCTGCTTATTTTTTAGGCAACCAAAGGGGTAGCAATGCAACGTTCCTTCCTGAAATCAAGATTTGACAGGTTCTCATAGAAGGTGTAGATTTTTTTCTATAATCGATATTTGACGGGTTTCATATAATGGATTACATTCGCCGTGGGGGAAAAGGATTACACTCAACAACGGTATTGAGGCCCATGCATAAATCGTGGCAGCGTTGGACAATCGCGAATTTATGAGGATTATTCCTGGAAAGTCGCAATGGAGAAAATGGTCTCTTCCCGCCAAAGCAAGTTACTTGGGTGCTTGGTTCGGGGTCATTGGAATCCTTTATATAATCGTGATGAATCTTGTTCCTGGTAAATCCGAGCCTCAAACCAAACCGGTAATCCCCGAGCCAATAATTAAATGTTATCTCGAACATCCACTGATAACCAAAGAATCGCCCCCTCGCATTAACAAGACAAACCCTGACGCTATAATACATAATGATGGTGCTGTAAGTGTTGTTTCCTTGAAAGTTGATTCATGGGTTATGGTATTTGATTCGAGCCAAGTCAAAATTGCCAGTGCAGGTAAATATGGCCGATCTCCTCACTATCATCTTTTTTCCGTTGATGAATTCAAGCCATCTGAGAAGTTAAAGCAATCAATCCCAGGCATATCTACTAGAGATATAGGAATCTACATATTCGACTTAGCGTACAATCGAAAAGGGGACCTGAAAGAATATGGACGCCGTGATGTATTCTTCGTCGAAAAGGGCATAATCTATACGGAGAGGGAATTCGACAGACATAAAGATTACAAAAATTTAACTGAGGCCATCAAAAAATTCATGAATGAAAGGAACTCTCTTCCCAAAACCGAATTTAGGGGAACAGATCAGCATATTTGGGTTGTCGATGCCAGTCCCAGACACGATATCAAACTAAACAAAGATGGTTCGGCTTCCTTGAGGCTACGTTTTCTTACCATGGAGCAACTCAAAAGTTACTATTCATCGATAAATCGTCCATATCTGAGTATGACTCCGGTTAGATTTACAGATTCTAACACTTATCTCAAAGCGAAATTTGACCGAGATACCGGCGTTGTCAACTTTGTCTATAAGGTCATTAATGAGGGTAACGAAATTGCTATAGATGTTCAGGAGGATGATTATGAAAAACCGCAAGCCTCGGGAAAGGCCGGCTCTTCACCACCGCACGCTGAGACGACTTCGATTCTCCCAGGCCAAAAGAAATATTTAAGAATGGAGGTTTTATTAAAACATGAACCTTCTAAGTCAACCAAATTACCAAATGAAGTATCCGAAGGTATCAATTTCGAAGAAAGCCCCCTACTTGTCAGGAAGACTATTTATTACTCATCGAAGGAGGGTAATAAGAACCAATACAAAACAACCGTGACCTATGAATTCAAAAACTCCGGCGTGAAGCTGATTGATTCCGAGTTTGAATAGGCGTTCCTTTGCCAGCTTCTTAACTGCACCATTATCCACCTTTTCAAACAGTAATCGTCAACTAGAGGTGCTGTGTCGATCAATTCCTGGCCGAATACGAGAGCCGATTCGAGCGGGAATACGGCTTCCTCCGGCCCATCATCAAAGAGGTAGTCGAGAGCTACCTCGACTGCGGCAACCAAAAGTGCCAAAGAGCTGAAATAAGTTCAGAAACACCAGAAATGCCAGAAATATCCGAGTCCAAGGTACGGATTTCTGACGTTCCTGAGGTATCTGACGTTATTTGATGTGCTGGTTTTAGAAAATCCTAACAAAACCTTTGCCCCATTCCTTTTTAGGCGTCCGAAGATAGGACAGGAAAGGCCATATTCGATAGATGTCCACTTTTGATGACGGTCTGAACATGTTTTTAATCCATATTTGATCCTCAACTACCATAGATAAGCTATTTATAAACAACAATTTACGCGAATACCCAGATTCTACTAATAATGGGAAAATACCCCCGTTTTTTGGCCTGAAATGGGACAAAAACTCGACTTGGAACTATCGTAAGTTATTGAAAATAGGCAATTTATAGTTGTTTACATAATTCCTATTATGCGACCCATTAGAACTATATACTTATTCCTGGTTCTCTTTTCGCCTGATCAAATATGAATAAAGAGTTGTTTTTCCAACGCCAAATCTCGAAGCGGCCTCCATATATCCGACTTCCTCGACTGTTTTTCGCAGTACTTCAAGAGAATATTCTGAAAGCTTCGAAATACGCTTCATCTCTTTGCGTTCTATCCCATATTCAATAAGCGCTCTAGCCACCATATCCTTCGTGCAGTTTAACTCCTGCCCGACCTCTCTGATTGACTTGTTTTCCTTGATGTAAAGCTTTAGCAGCTCTTTTTTTGATGGTTTATTGCCCTTTGCAGGTCTCCCCCGTTTTACTTCAAGCCCGATCGCTTCCGAATATTTTATCCGTGGCATAGTGAGAATTCTATGTTTAAATTCGCACCTATATCAAGTGATGCGGTTCACCGCCTTTACGGCGTTACTTCCCCAGGGGGCACACGCCCGGTTATTAGACCGTCCGCCACCAGGGCTGCCTAATGTAAAATGTCGGTGGCTCACTACTTCTCGCGTCTTTCGACATCGTACTTGGCATACTTCCTCTTGTATGTGATCAAGCCGCCTTCCAGGTAGTTCATCACCTCATTGCCTATGGGGTCATGATCCATTGAACCTGTGAGACTTACCTCGCCTTTATTCGCATCAGCTTCCATAACAATGAAGCTATCGCTATCGGAAGCTACTGCAAGGCTAGAGTTGTGTGTGGTGAAGATGAATTGCCTCTTTTCCTTGCCATTCCTAAGCTTCATACAAACGTCAGTCCAAATGGATTTCATGTCTAGGGAATCTTCTGGCTGATCAATAATAATTGGCATTGTGCCATCGCTCAGAGTCATAATGAGCATCGCAGTACATTTCTGACCAACAGACAACGCTATGAGAGGAGCGTATGAACCGTCTGGAAGCATATACTTGATTTCAGGACTGTCCTGAGGCATAGCTTTATATTGCATTTCCAGCAGCTCTTCCACTTCCACAACATCCAGGAGATAGTTTGCCAACGTCACAACCGCGTCCAACTCTAGCGAGACCTTTGCTGCAAGGTCCTTAAGTTTATCAGGTTGTCTCCGGGCAGCGAACGAGATGATCTTTGTAACAAACTCTCTTGGAGTTACCGACCGACAGATCTTCTCAATGTCAGCGTCTCTCAAATAAGAACCCTTCTTCAACTGACCGAGTTTTTGTTTGAACACATCGACGTTTGAAGCCTCTAGTAAGGTGATCTTGAGTTTTTGAGCTGATTCCTCATCAAACTTTTTACACTTTGCTTTTCGTTCATTGCTGAAGGCCGAATATACAGCAGCCAGAGAATCTAGTCGTCCATTTCTGTCTTCACTAATCTGTTTGGCTTTGTCGACCAGTTCTTTCGCCTTGCCATAGCGAGTTTGCACGTCCGACAGTTCTTTGACGAGCTTTGAACGCTTAGTCGCTATAGTCTGATACGTTCCACCCATCTTCCGTACTACGTCTTCGTAGTCGCTCTTTGCGGCCTTGTAACTTGATGAAGACGATTGCTCCTCGGTTATGAGTATCTTGCCAATGGCGACAAAACCATCGCCTAATTCTCGAAGTTTGTTGGTGACCAAGGTTCTTGCATCAGCAATTGCCTTTGCAGCTCTTTTCAAGCATGGGTCATCCGCAACGGAAGATGCATACGCGGGGATTGGGACATCAATGAAATACTTGATAGCTGGGTCTATTCTTGTCGACAAATCCTTCAGATGGGCCACAGATGATTGTAGCCCTTGCTGCTTCGCTTCCGCCAATGAGAACTTCTCAAAAGCAGGATTCTTGAGTGATTCATCTATCCCCTTTATCTCAGCGTCGATCGTGGCGCGTCGCTTTTTCAATTCCTCGCTTTGTATGAAAGCCTTCAGAGCAGCCGAAAACTGTTTGTCGAGCCCCTTTAGTTCTGCCTCCAGTTGGTCTATCGCTTCTTTGTGAGCTTTGAAGTCAAAAAACCTGTCGATAAAGGCCAGTTGTTGTTCCTCATCTTCAGCTATCTTGATGATTTCATTTTGACTTAGGAAGAGAACTGGGAATAGCCTAGCTATGTCAATAGATGGATCATCGAAGGGATCACCGTTCTCAGGGTCGTACTGCCTCTTGACAGTTATCTCCTTTCCCGTCTCGAGCACCATAGTCACTTCAACCGTTCCATAGGTTTTGAGCCGATGTTCGAGTTTGCTCCGATGGTCATCCGATATACTCTCATTAGTAGAAAGCTGATCAAGGGAGAACCTGAGTAATTCTACAAGAAGGGACTTGCCGGAACCCTTTGAGCCAATTACACTGTTGAGACCGCCGTGGAATTCGACCTCGCAAGCATCAAGAAAACCTCCGACGACTCTAACCCTTTCCACCATAGGATACACAAGAACTTCAGGAGCCTTCAACTTGATCCGTACATCAGGATCATCGAAGCAATTCCTTAGGCTGAGTAAGTCGATTTTCTCCATTTTGAAAGACGAGAACCGCAAACCAATACCGGCAATCGAATGTCCATCTGTACCAGGAGGACCAGGATTGTCAGAAGATTGGATGACAGCGAGCTTCCGTTTGTATTCGAGGTCAGAACCGTCAAGAAGATCGACAGCTCTCTTCTTGTTCTTTTTCTTTTCCTCGTCAGAATAGTCAGTTGCCTCAACAGCTCGCAAAGAATGGTGCTGGATAACACAAGTCCTCGGCTGGCCACTCATCTCCTTGAACACACCATGACTCGAGTTTATGTGAGCAGGAACAGCCAGAGCATCGCATTCTGAGATCTTTGTAATAACGTCGGATGGTGATTTTTTGACGACTGTTATCTCTTTCCCATGCTCTTCAGGCTTGAGCTCAAGCTTACTCAAGAGATCCCTTACATGAGCTGCCCCCTTGCTTGGGTCAAACAAAGCAAGAATATGGACCCCTGCACCTGCTTGCGTTGTGATTTCAACACCTGGAAACACAACGAGCGCTTTGCCTTTTGACGCAGCCTTAATCCGATCAACCCACTCCCCACTGTTGTGGTCTGTGATTGCGATACCATCAAGACCTTTCTTGAGAGCTTCCTCCACGATTCCATTCGCGATTTGTTCGTCAGTCACTTTGCCTGGTCGAATAAAATCCGCAGACGCAGGGGTATGAACATGCAAATCAAGTCTTCGATACTTCAGACCATTCATTGTCGACTCTAGGTAAAGTGGATTTCTACGTAGTCGCTTGAGCGCCCGGAGAACCTCTGGTAATCATCCGCTGAGATTGCCTCGGTCATTTCATTCCCTCACATTGACTCTCAAGCACGTTTTCTCGAAGGAAAAGGAATTTTCTTTTTCCACGGCGTGTCGAATTCCGCTCTAGACGATTAATCTCCCCGCCTATCTACATCGGAACTATATAGTTATCATCGCAGCGATGTCAATGAGGCTTGTTAATCGCCTTTATAGCATCTTGGCGTCCCCTTCATCGCGAAGGTTGGCGATGACCGGGACTTTCCTCCTTATAACTGCGCGCCATGCTTTTTGAGATGCTCAGCCACGTCCTTCTAACCCCGCATAGTAACAAATAAAACTTCATAAATCTCATGCTTTATTTAATCGATCTCGAATCGACAATTTTCAATAAGTGACTCGCTAGAATTATCATTTCAACAGCTTCAGTTGGATCTACAATCGATACATTGCGATGGCTTTGAGGGTTCTTATATGAACCGCTTGCTCCTGCAAACAAATGCTGAAGAGCAAGGCGTTCTGCTTCAGGCAAACTATTATCAGTTAAGGGACCATCGTTTATATCAAAAGCCTTTCTCATTAATTTCTCGCCGATATCTAATGGTGAGAAACCTCCCGCAATACGGACAGCAACTTCTACCTCTTTAAATGCTTGAAAGACGGCGGTGTCATACTCTCCTCTAATAAACATAGACCATATTTTTTGTGCAATAACTGGATGTAAAAGATGTTTGGGAAGCTGATTGCTCCGTCGATAAGGGGCGAGCCCCTTGCTGTTTTTTATTTGTTGCCCACGCCTCGTAACAAAAATCCATCCATCACTTTGACCTGGTCGAGGAGCGATTAGGCCTTCTCGTTCAAGCCAAACCCATGCTTCCATAAGTGCTTGGCTAATTTGCTCCTGAAAAACTGTTGGATACCCTTCAACAGTGTGAGGAAGGCTAAAATTATATCGATTGAGTTGTCCAGAAGATCTTGGATCAAGTGAGTTCAAGTACTCCAATACAACACCAGCAAGTTCCTCAGGTTCTAAAGCGAGTAATACCTCGGGATCGGGAATTAACGAGTATATGGTCGTGGCACTATCCTCTTTTTTCTATACAATCGGATTTTTAACTCAGGTTTGGATTTTTTAATTCTTCTTAACCTCATCTTCTAAACCAAGTTCTCTTAATGATGCTTTCGTTTCCTCTGCCTGTTGTTCGGAAACCCCTCCCTCGGGAGAGGCTTCAAAAGAGACATTTATCTTTAAAATGCCGACTTTTACGAACCGGGTGAGGACCTTGGTGTAGAAGTTCATCCACTTCTGTGCTGGAACTTCGCCGGACCAGGTCAGAGCGCCGGCTTTTTCCGCAATGGGGGGCTTCAGCGGCATTCCTTCTTTGCTGATCGAAATAGTCGCCTCGCCGGATGTCTTCCCTGCTTTGGCGGTCACTAGGAAGTTCCCTTCATCTTTCCCAGCCTGGAATACACCGTCCTTCGTCATCTGGCCGCCCGTAGCAACCCATTCGATCTTTCCGGCATCAAAGTCGCGGCCAAACTGGTCCAAACCTTTAGCCGTAAAGGTTTGTTTTTTCCCTGGCATAATAAACGCTTGGGACGGAGAAACAAGAATTCGAGTCAATTCAGGGGGTTTAATGTTTTTCTCGGCTTCTTCTGCCTGGATGATGTAAACGTCATCAGATATCTCGACATCGCCGGAGCCGATTGTCTTCCTGAAATAGAATGGTGAGTATCCTCCCTTTGGGGATTTTCCAACATAAGCAAAATGTCCTTCCATTACCCCTCTGGGGATAGCGTCCTTAATCGCCTCAGGATATAAAAGTCTAGGAAATTGTGGAGATGAATAAAACGCATCTCGAACAGATTTCGTACTCCATTCAATGAAAGCCGGGGGCCAATTTTTCAATAGAGAACGGGGGCTAATGTCTTTTACAATATCGTCCGTTTGACGTAAATGATTAATAACCAACTTGCACATGGTTTCCGCGGCGCTTGACGTGATCAATCCAAGATCAATCGTGTGTATCGCGTTATCACGCCCGAGCAACAGGACCTTGTTATAGGCCCGCCAGACGCTTTCGCGAAGGTCGCGCTTGGCCCTCTTAATATTTTCCTCGAGTTGTCGCTCCTGAGTATCATCTAGTTTTAAACCCTCTGCCTGGATGTCCGTCCATGCCATAAGCCGCCGGGTCTCTTCGCGGATTGTCGCAGCCGACTCAGGAACTAACCAGATAAGAGCGCTCTTGAATGTGCGGGCTGATGTCCCGTACTCCTTGGTCATCAATTCGACTTTGCTTGATACCTTGGGATCATCTTGAAAGGATTGATCTGGCCCCATAATCACAAACGTAAGTACTGGTTTGTCTGGAATTTGACCGCTTTTCTGCGGGAAGAAAACGCGCTCAACCGATTCAGTTGCCGGAAAGACTTTCCGAATCTCCTCCAGCACGAGCTTCTCAACATCCTCATCCTTGACGCCAGCCCGGCGGTCTGCAAACCGCTTATTGAGATTCTCTTTGAGGCTGAAGCGGTAATGGTTGCGCTCAACGCCAAGGTAATAGCAGGCGTCTGTGAGCGCCTCCAACGCAGTCTCCACATTTCCTATGTCCAGTTCCGGCTCGGCAACCGCGAGACGTATCTCGGGCAGTGTAGCGACGTTCTTCGACTGCCCGCCGTTCGACTCAAAGAAGATGGCCGTTGCCGCCTTCTTATGAATCTGGGCTTTCCTAAGGGTTTCCTCCGCCTCCTGATCAAGGCGAATCGCATGCGAATTCTTCTTACCGGCAATATCCGTCGTAAGCGCTCCTTCCAACCGGGAATCTCCTCCAAGTTGCTCAAGAACGGCAGACCTGAACTGTGAATCTTCGAGAGGGGCCGTTCCTAATCCGATGAGCGGATCCTTCTGTGAGCTCTTGAAGCCCTGCTGGTAGGCGTTGGAGACCCATAGCGCAAGCAACCGCAGCACGCCGCGCGTCTGCTGGAAGCGCGGTAGTTCCTGCCACTTTCGTTCAAAGACTGACAGCACCACCGGGTGAAAAGGATACGTGGCCTCAAAGGCTTCCTTCGCATTGTCTTGAAACCAGCCCGGTACTTGTTTGCGGTTCCCAGCAATCCAATCCGCGTATTCTTTACACGTTGCGACCGCATCCTGGCTTAGAAGAACGCGGCCTTCCTGGTTGATCGCGTGAGGATCCCACTCAAATAGCCGGCGGCGGATGATTTCCGATGTCTCGGATTCCGACGCCATGATCACCGCTTTTCCGAGACGGTCCAGTAGCTTCTTGAATCGGCTGTAGTCAGCTTGATCATCTGCTGTCATTTCTAGTTCGGACGCGGGGATCGAGGCCACAAGGACAATACGCTCATTTCCGCGTGACTCCTCGGACAGGTTTTGAATGAAGTTATAGAGCTGCGTCGCGAGCCCGCTTTTCCTGTTGCGGCTAATGTAATTCATCAGTTCATCAACGAGGATGAGTACTGGCTTGTCCTTCGGTAGAAACTTGCGAATGACGTCGCCAGCGGGAGCGATGCGCTGCTTTTCGTGTTCCTCCACGATTTTGAAGCCCACGGCGCCCGATAATTGGAAAGCTATTTCGCCCCACGGAGTTTTGCGGTTCGGCGTACCGTCATCGCCCCCCCTGCCCTGAATAGAATCGAACTCCGTGCCAACAAATACGGCAACAGCGGCCTTGGGAACGTCTTTAACCTTGGCTTGTTCGAGGATTCGATCCACGCCTTGAAAGTTCCGAGCGTTGGGTCCGTTGTTGACGAGGTGGTAAAGAAGGGTGAGGGCATGGGTTTTGCCGCCCCCGAATTGCGTAGTCATGTTGAAGACGGCAGACGTTTCGGTTTTTTCACCCGAAAGACGGCGGACAACTTCCGCCGCCAGGCTGCGAAGATTCTTGGTCAAGAACGTGCGCTCAAAGAAGCGTTCCGGCCGTTGATAGTCTTGATGCGCCCGGCCATCCCGGACCTGATCTAGATGGACGGCAAACTCGGACGCATCGAGTGGCTTGCCTTCCCGTAAATCCTCGCGCGGAGTAACGACTTTATACCAGGGTTTCAATTTGTTCATTTATCCACCTTTGCCATTTTAGTCAGAATCCCAACCCCTTTTTCCGAGCCAAGACGCCGTCCACCCAACGTTTTTCATCTGTGTTGGTTGGGTAAAGCGCCGAGAGCGATTGCGCCAAGCGCCAATAAAGCGGATTGCGGCCGATGCCATCTTCGACCAGAAAGAGCTTCAGGGCTTCACCACGCCCGGCGGCGAACAGAATCATGCTCTGGTGCACTTGATCGAGGACGGTCTTTCCCGCCTTGCCCTTGAATTCGCCAGTCCAATCACCGGATTCTTTTTCAATCTGCTTTAGTTCGCCCTCAAAACTAAGGGTAAGTTGCTTATCTTTCTTCTTAGGACGGCCTCGGGGGCCTTCAGATGAATCCTTACCGAACAGGTAGCGCGTCCGTGCCGCGACTGGCAACAGTATTGCAGTCTCACCCTGGATTTCGACGAGTTGATTAAGGTCCTCTAGATGAGCTCCAAGGCCCTGAGCAATCTTCCGCGCCGCGTCGTATTCGAGAGAAAATCCGCCCTTGATCTTCTTCTTTGTTTTCTCTTCCTCTTCCTCTTCGTTTTCTTCAGCCTCTGCAGATAAGTCTTTTTCCTTCCCACCCGTCGCCACCGTCCATAACCACATCGCCGTTAGTCTGGCGTCTTCTTCAAAGCCTGAAGCGTCGGCACCCTCAAATATCATCTTCAACGCCTCTTTGGAGACCGCTGCCCAGACGTGTTCCAGATATTCTTTGAGCGTGACGATTTCACCGCTAGCCTTCTCTACGTGAGAATATCGGGAGAAAATCTCGAGGGCTGGACCGAGACACGCAAAAATAGCGTCTGCACCCACTACACCTTCCTCGGCAAGTCGCGGCATCCAGTCGTGAATGCTCTTAGGAAGTGCATCGATAACATCTCGCCAAGCACCAACAGAATTTGAACCTTCCTTGTTTTCTCTAGGACGGCAGATGAGATGTACTGAGGACGCCAAAGAGGCTGTCCCCATCGCATTGGTGCGGGTTGAGCTCTCTGTGTCAATCGGCCAAGATGCAGTTACAACCCATCCAGAATCGACCAGGCCAGACAGTAGAGCCTCCCATCCTGCCGTTGATTTGTGCGCGAAAACCACAATACCAAGGCCTCTTGGATGAAGAACCCTTCTGCCCTCGGCCAGCGCTTTCTTCATCTTCTGCTCATAGTCCTCTGCGGTTTTAAGGGACTGAATCTTGCTGTGCTTTCGATCGACTACAATTTCTTGGTCTTTTCTTACCACTTCATCAGCCAAAATCTCCGGATGTTCTTTTCTCAAGAGCAAACGCAACCAAACGTAGAAGAAGTCGGAGAGATGGCTGTAGGGCACAGAATCATAGTAAGGCGGATCAGTAAAAAGTAATAATGCTGAATCATCAGGAAGAGGACTGGCTAGCGCCGAACACAACTCCACCCTGCCGGTCGATAAAGCCGATGATGCAAGATTCTCGAGAACCTTAAGCACATAAGATAAAGTTCGATCCCAGGTGATGAAGGAATCTTCAGCCAAATTCGTCTCAGCATAGTCCCACACCATACCGATCGCTTGACGTCCGAAAAGATGCCCTACATCTTCATTCGATGGCCTCCACTGTGAAAGTGAGCAGTTGAAATCGATGATTTTGTCAAAAGCTATAGCTAGCGTTGTGGAAACCGCTAGCTGAAGGTCACGATCAAGTGTAGAGCGTCGACCTACTTCTTGGATTTGTTGCGCCAGAATAAACGCAGAGAGAAGCTGGCGCGAGTTGAATAGGTCAGTAAACCGGTTGATCCCAAAAAGAGGAACTGATATTCGGCGTAGTTCGGTCTTTGGGATTTCAACGGCAATGGAATCAAAGAACTGTTGAAACAAGCTAAGTCCTTTTCTGCATTTTTCATAAGCCTCCATGTCCTCAGGTATGGGCAATCGACAACGTGTCTGTTTCCCTTTAAGCGCGCGCTCTACAACTGCATAAAGAACAGCAGAATCAGCCCCGCCGTTGGTCTTTATGAGTTGTTCGCGCAATCTATTGGTCTTCATCGTATGCCCACAAACAGGGCAAGTACAGCTGCCCCCTTTTACTGTGCCTTCTAATACCTGATCAGCTCGGGTGGGTTGAATAATACGAAATGCAACATGTCCGGAACTAATATCAAATTTAAGGGCATATTTCGGATTTCGCTTCTTTGTGAGCCACAGAGTCCTAAGCAAGGGTACTTCGACACCACAAGCGGGGCCTTCGCACCTAGCCTTTCTGGCCCATAAATAAGCTACGGGTCTCCAATCACGATCTGCTTTTGTATATAGTTTTTGGAGTTCAATACGTGTATTTCTGGATACGGAACCACCTTGTTCTTTGACCGCTTCGATTAGTTTTTCTCCGAAACGCGGGATGTATTCAAGTGCAACTTTCTGGAGCAGAATTGCTACAGGGTTGCTTTCTCCAGCAAAACAATCAAGACCGAGTCTAAGGGACTCGAGTGGAATCGCCCCTCCTCCGCTGAAAGGATCGACCAGTAAAGCGCTTTCACAATTATCGGTTTTCAGAGCAGCCTTTGTAATCTCTTTCGCAGTCTGCAGGAACTCCATGCGCGTTCCGTTTTTCCATGCACTGAAATCAGCAATAAAGCTGAGGAGTGCGTGGCGTAGTTCAGTGCCGTTGTCAAGCATTCGAGGATTTTTTTGGTACTTCATAAATCTCCCGATGCTTTCGGCGCCTAAGAGTTCGATATGCATTTTCGCCCATGAATCCATACACCGCCTAGCAACAATTCGGAATTCATTGGGACACCACGCATCGGCCGGATCGGGCCATAAAGAAGCACACAGAACGGCACGGCAAGCAGCTAATGGTCGTCTTGCCCACCATGTGTGCATTGTAGCCAAGTGGCCTCTCGGCACCGGAAATTGCTTTTCTCGTTGCGAGTGCTTCGAAATTCTTCGAATAGGCAGGTCTACTTCGATAAGACGTTTTGGGTAACGGTCCATCAACTGGTCTCCGCTTGTAGAATCTTCTCTGCATCAACCTGATAGTGTTCGACCTTGATAATGGGTTTCCAGCCGAGGCGAGCCGGGTCTTGTACGATGTGAATTTCCGGCGTGGATGCGCAGTTGAAAACGACATAGAGCCAGAAATCCTTCTTCAACCGCTCGGCGGTCTTGTATTCGTTGGTCGTCAACGCGACCTCGTCGACTTTCGAGCGGCCCTTGACCTCGATGAAGCGTATCTCGATCGCGGTGGAGGAATCCTCCGGATGCGGCTTGCGGGAGATGATGTCAAAGCCCCGGTTTTCGTTCTCGACGCTGTGAACTTTCCAGCCACGCGCCTCCTCATGCGCGATGACCGCTCGCACCGCGATTTTTTCAATCTCGGGGTCGGTAACCATCTGTCGCACGTCGGGCTTCATCCGCTCGGGATGCGGCAGAACCCAAGCGGTACCCAGGTGCTGAATATTGCCGATAGCACACTGCCGCTCCATCTGGAGTTCGGCGCGGCGGCGCTCAAGCCGTATGTTCAGTTCGTCAAGTCGATCCTCCGCAATCTTGAGCCGTCCGTCGAGACCCATATCGGTTGAGCCCAATTCTTTCAGGGTGTGAAGTTCAGCGAATTGGCACTGCACCTTGTCAATCAACGCATACAGGCTGATTTCCATGTGTTCAGAGATGGTCTTAACTTCCCGTTCCCGCTGGTTCTGTACCTCTTCTAGCATTGGAGTCAGGGCTTCACGAATCAGGACTGATTCGATTTTATTGCGGTCCGGGAGGCCCGACTTGTTGGGTGCTGCGGTGCCTATCGGTGCGGGTATCAGATCTAGGAAAATGGTCGGTTGCCGTATAGATACAACGCCATCCAATGCAGTTTGAGATACAAATAGCCGCTTATGCAGGACATTACCCCGGCCGTCACGGATTTCAGAGGAGAAAACATCAAGAAGTGTCGGCTCCTGGCGCTGGAGGTCAAAGAACACAGCGCCTTTCTGTAAATCGCCCTGCGTCTCGTCGCCGACTAAAGCTCGAACGCTTTCGAAAAGAGGATGACCCGGAGTTACCCATTCGAGGGTGGGGTCCGCTTGCAAGAAATCCTTGCTGAAAACGATCTCCTTATACTCCCGGCCTAGTTTACCGAATCGGGATTCGAGTTCCTCGCCATAGGGCGAAAGCGTCCGAGGGACACGGCCAATGCGGTAGATATGGGCTCGTGTCTTATCCGATTTCGGAACAACTCCGGCAATTGGCGCTGCCTGCATGAAGAAATCCTCAATCACTTCGGGTACAAGGCGCCGCTCTTTGGCTTCCTCCGACTTGCCGACAATGGCCGACAGGTTGAGTTCCCGCTTAGCGAGTCCTTCTAATGTGCTTTCCGTAATATGTCGGAGTCGCGCGGTATCGACCTGCTTGACGATGCGGTCTTTTACCACGTCTTCCGTCAGATTCCGGGCGTAAAGATCTCTGATCATTTTTTCGAGCTGATTGGCGGGAAAGACATCGCCCAGTACATTAAAGACCTTGCCGGTGCGCATGGGATCGAGGTCTGCCTCGATCAACTCTATCCGATCAAAGAGTTTTTCCATTACGCGTCCTTCGCGCGTGTTGGTGGATACAAAGTTCAGAATAAGGCAGTCTTTTTCCTGTCCATAACGATGAATGCGACCCATGCGTTGTTCGAGGCGGACCGGATTCCAGGGGATGTCATAGTTGATCATGAACCAACAGAATTGAAGGTTGATGCCCTCGCCGGCGGCTTCCGTGGCGGCGAGGACCTGACAACTCTCCTTGAATTCCCGCTCCGCGTAAATACGCGTACCAGGCATGTCTCGGTCGCCGATTTTCATGCCGCCGTGTATCTGCGTGATGTTCAAGCCCCACTCGCGGAGTTTACCTAAGGGACGACCCTCCCGTCCGTCTCCGGCAAGGAAATCGAGCGTTTCCTTGTGTTCGGTGAAGATAAGGAGCTTCATTTTCTTGTCATGGAAGACTCCATATTCTTTAAGCACTTCCTTGAGCTTTAAAAGTTTAGATTCAACCTCGTTGGATTCAAGCAATCTAGCTTGATCAACAAGCTTGGACAGTTCAATGATCTCCTCGCGCAAAGCCTGAGGGTCTACTGAGGCAACGACACCCTCGAGTTCAGCGAGGATTTCCTCCTGCGTTTCTTCAGGAAGCTCGTCGAAGTCTTCCGGCATCCGTTTGTTCTTTTGCTCTTGCCGGTATGCCTCAGGGTCTTCGAGTATCTTTTCACGTTTCGTTTTCATGCGCTCCAGCGAGCGGCGAACGGCGTGGACGCTGGAGGCAAAACGCCGCTGAAGCATGGCCATCGTGAATCCGAGCGCTCGACCTCGCGGCGAGTTATCCGCAGCGGCTTTGATGGACTGGTCTTCCACGTAACGGGTCAGCGCGTCGTAGAAGTCGAGTTCCTGATCGGCAATCTGGAATGGCACTGTCTTGACATTACGCCGGGTGAAAATACTCTTGGCCTCCCCGGTGTCGGGGTTGGGGAATGTCACCATCGCTTCCTTGACGCGGCGTAGGTAAAACGGGGCGGATCGTTCTTGCATGGCCTTTTCAAGACTTGTGATATCGCCGTAAACGTCCTTATCGAGAAGGCGAAGAAACAGGCAGAAGTTAGCGGGATCACCTTTGTGTGGCGTAGCCGTCATTAGTAGAAAATGATCGGTTCTCTCGGAGAGCATTTCGCCTAGTTGATAGGCAAGAGTCTTCTTTTCTTCGCTATAGGCGCTCATCTTGTGCGCCTCATCCACGATTATTAAGTCCCAATGACTCCGCATCAGGCTTTCAAATGCATCATCGATACGGGAAACCCAGGAAACGGATGTAATGAGTTGGTTGCGATCCTGCCAGGGATTGGTTCCGTAGTTTGCTCGGAGCACATCACTCCGGACGATTTCAAAATTCTCCCGAAACTTGTCCTTAAGCTCGCGTTGCCACTGAAAGCAGAGGTTTGCCGGAGTCACGATTAGAGTGCGCTTGATGAGGCCACGAATCTTGAGCTCCTTGACCAAGAGGCCGGCCATGATGGTCTTCCCCGCACCAGGATCGTCAGCTAATAAGAATCGGATTCGCGGCAATTTAAGAAAGTAGTCATAGACCGCTTCTAATTGGTGCGGGACCGGGTCGACGCGCGCAATCGAAAGACTAAAATACGGGTCATACTCGTAAGCCAACGAAAGACGCATGGCTTCTATGCCGAGTCTAAATTTCGATGCGTCGCCGTCGAATGGCTGGTTCTCGGCGGGGATAATCTCAAGCGCTTCAAGTTGCGCCTGGCTCAATATGGGCTGATGAACCTTGCCAGATGTCATTCCCTCGCATATGAGTTTCACTGAATCGCCCATTGGAACCATGGCGATGACTTTTACGAGCTCCGGGAACATAGCTCCCTTAAGCAATGTGTTCGGTTCTATGCGTACATTATTCATGTTACTTCGAAGTTAATTATCAAAATTGAAGATTGAATTCTCCAGGGCTCAGCGACAACAAAAGAATCAAATTTCTAAGTATTGCTAGCTGCCCATAAATAAAACTCCGAAGCAAACAAGTAGCATTGAAAATGGCTTTTCCCACGGCAAAGAGACTCTCGGCTCCGGGCACAAAATTATACCTCCCCGCCAAGTTGGAACTATATCGCCGCCTTGCGGTTAAGTCAACCACCTGAATATCGCTGAGAGCGCATACTTCTCCCCGTGTAACGCCGGTGTAACAGATTTTGCTAAAACTCGCCTAACTTGGCTTAATGGTGCTTAAAGGAAAACGTTGATTTATATGGGGAAAAGTGGCGGGGCCGACGAGGCTCGAACTCGCGACCTCCGGCGTGACAGGCCAGGGGTCTGGGGGATGAGAGGACAGACGTCTCCCCAAAATATTTGACGCTCTTTTGACATTCAATTGTCAAAAGGACTGACTACGGCATAGGCTGACTGAAGTCAAGAACTGAGGAAAACGACAGATAATAAAGGAGAATAGATGCGCGCCTGGAGAGATTCGAACTCCCGACCCTCTGCTTAGAAGGCAGATGCTCTGTTAACAAATAATAGACTCCTCCCCATGTTCCACCTGTGTTCCAAAATTTGTTTAAACTCGCTTAATTTGGCTTAAAGGCGCTAAAAGGAAAACCAGGATTATATGGGGAAAACTGGCGGGGCCGACGAGGCTCGAACTCGCGACCTCCGGCGTGACAGACCGGGGAGCTTCTTGGCTTCTCCCCAGATGCAAGTAATGAGAATTTTCCCCTCCCTGATTTGTCTATCCTATTGAGGCGATCATCCGCTAACAAGCGTCATCTATTTTACACGAGATTTCGGCGGCCATCAGTATTGCCTGTGATGGTCATATAGAACCTATTGCGTTTTCCGTTCAAGCGCAACATTGATGGTCTGGAGGTTAGAGGTTATTTCGAGGTAAACCCATTTATCGGTGTATCCCTGACCCTGATTACCTACATAAAGCTTGGGACGTGCTATGACTGATACGGGGAAATTGCTTATATAGTAATCACCATTTACACTTGTATATTGACAACATTTAAGTTCACCCCAGTTGTCAATACACACTGTCGCACCTCCAATGGGAGTGCCATCCTTAGCATCGGTTACTTTCCCCTGTATATTAAAATTCGTTGAAATGGGCGTAATGTCAAATCCGCCGGCGCACATTACTGAAGACAGACAAATTACTGCTATGACGATTGAAAACTTAAGGCTTTTCTTAAGCATTTTTGACCTCCTTAATTTTTTTCATCTCAAACCTCCTGACTCATTTTCCTCAATGAATAAGTTAATCTTTACACGAAGAAAAGTTGTCATGATTTTGTTAAGATTTTGTTAAAAGTCTGTTAATCCCCTCAAATCGATGAGAATCTCGATCCCCCCGGAACGTCTATCTCAATGAGGCGATCATCCGCTAACTAGCGTCATCTATTTTCAGGAGGCGCGGCTATCCGGCTTCCTAGCGCCTCTTCATCAATCATGTCGTGTTTACTCTAAGGCCAGCATAACTATGTCCTCTTAATTCGCTTATCAGGAATACTTGACGGCCGCCGAGACTTCGGCCGAATATTTTCCCTCTTTTCCTTTCCCCCCAGCCGGAGAAGTCTGTCGGATTTCCGGCCCTATTGACCGTCCCTGCGGCTTTTTGACCCGTCAAGAGTGATTCCCGACAGTTCTTGACATGTCATCGAACCGTAATTTATACTCCCCCCGATGGTTGGATGGGATCATCGAAACCAAAATCCGTCTGCGGCCGGCGGAGCGGAAAAGAAGTTTCTTATTAATAGATATTATTATAGAACTTGAGGAAGGAAATCTGTCCTTTTAGCAATAAAATGAGATATTAATTATATTATTATTGAAAAAAGGAGGGAGATATTGTTATTCGGCAAAAAGGTTGTTTCGAACTATATGGATTTTGTCGTCGTATTTTATTACGAACGTCGGTCTAATTGGTTGTATACAATAACTGAGCTAAGTTCGAGGACAATTGAGAATGCAATCGCAGAAACTCGGGCTACGTTAGAATATAGAGAAGATTATAAGCTCGCTGAGATCTATAAAAAAAAAGACAGATTTGGCACTTCCGAATTGTTTTCAGATAATCTTTTGCGCCTTTTTGCTATTTATAAAGAAGATATTAGTTTTGGCTTAGCGTTGTTTGATCCAGACGAAGTAGGTCCGGAGGGAACGTTTAAAAGAGACACTCCATTTATAATAAAGAAGAACTATCTAGCCGAATTTCGAACTAGCGGATACAAAGATATTAAAATTGATGTTCACAGGCACGAAATATATGCAGATACTTTAGAAGAATGCATTTCAAAAGCAAAGCAGAAATTGTGGGAAGTATTTTGCTTTCGTTATTCATGTATCTATGCAGCAAGAGCAGATAAATTTAGGGGGGAACTGATTAAGATAATTGGGAAGGTTAATGATACTTATGAGTTAGCTACATTTGAATTAAAAAGTGATAGGGGTTTCGACGATTCCAATGAATTTAACATACAGACAAAAATATATGAGTTCGTAACACCAGAAATCAAACATGAAGACGAATTTGTTAAAGTTAGCAGACCTGTAGAACGATATAGTCAAGCATTAGCTCGAGACCGTGGTGATATAAAAGAAGTTGCGGATTGCGATAAAGAAGGATTCTTAGCTGTTTCTATTAATAGTAATATTTACGGCGTAGAGAAACGATTTTACGTGCGGTCTGATATGCTTGCAGAATTAAAAAAAAGTCTTAAAACAGATAATTTGGAGAACAACTCCGTAGTATACTGGCATGACCATGAAAACGTTGTATATAGGATTTTTCCCTACCCGTTAAAAAATCCTATACAAAATCCCAACTGAATCGATCTACGATCAACGTCGTGCAAAATTCTGGCATTCTACATGCCGATTTTCAAAGTCTGTGCTTTCCGAGGGGAAGGTCTTGGGGAAGGGTGTTATTGGATAAATATTAGTGCACGCACGCTGCCCAAAACGACTATTTAGCAATAACAGGTCATAAAATAGAGCCCACAAATGGGGTTGATGCAAGCTGCAATTCTCAGGCTCGAAAGACTAGGGGCTTTTACTTTGTCTATATCTTTATCTATGTATCATGGATCTAAGGTTTCTAATTTCTTTGTTATAAAAGTCGATCGTGTGCGGATCTGTCTCAAGTTGTTTAGCTTTCTCATAATATTCAAGAGCCTTCGGGAAATTCCCCAAAATTTTATGAGAATGGGCAACTGAACTGAAATGGTCTGGATTTTTTGGCTCTAGATTAAGCATTTTTTCAGCATAATAAAGAGCCTTTTGCACAAATTTTCTTTCTATTTGATACTCGAACATCACCGAATCAGGATAATTTGCTTGTTTTAAACAAAGGATATAACAACTTCGTAGGTAATATAGGCTTTTGGGGTCGACATTGCTGGCTTTATCGTTAAATACTAATGCCTCCTCTAATTGGTTTTGCGACTCATAAGTTGAGGCTAATAAGTAGTACGCCCAAGCATCTTTGGGAGTTAATTGGATTATCCGTGAGAAGATCCCTCTGGCCTCTGAGTACTTTTTTGTTCTCAAGTAAAAAAGCCCTATTAGATTGAGAGTTTTACTGTCATTGCGATTTTTTTCAGTCAGCCCTTCCACCATGGATTGGGCCTCCGTAAGATTTCCCTGTTCATATTCTATTTCTGCCGCGTATATTGCTTTTTTGACCTCCTCGAGTCGAAAATGCTTTTCCATAAATGCCAGATAAAACAAAGTAACTATATCTGGAGCTTTCTTTATGCCAAGGGCATAATTAATGGGAATAGAAAAATTTAGATTCTGTCCCAATCTATCTGATAAAGTCGCGATACCTATAACCTCTCCTTTAAGATTGAAAACTGGGCTTCCACTACTTCCCCCGGAAATGGGAGCACTAATCTGGTGGAGAGTAAATCCTTTTGCGAAATCCCGCACTTGCGAAAGGAGCCCATCGGATATCGTATTCTCGTATCCATGTGGATTTCCAATTACCACCACTCTTTCTCCAATTCTTATTTTATCCGAATTCCCAATATTCACGGTTGGCAAATCCGTGCCAGGCACCTTCAGAATTGCGATATCTCGTTCGCGATCAACATTAAAGACTGAAATATCCTTGTATACCACCCCCTTTTTTGTTTCAACAATGATTTGTTCAATACCAGCTATTACGTGATAATTGGTGATAAAAGTCCCATCACTTTTTATAAAGAAACCACTTCCTAACCCAACTTCTTGATTATCTACAATTTGTTCAATAAGAACGACTGCTTTACCATACTTCTCCATAATCTTTGTAGGAGTAAGTCTCTTGCTAATAATAAAAAATGCCGAGAGGCCAATTACCCCTATTAAAGCTGCCAAGCTTATGAATAAACGGCGTTTCATGAATAGCCCCCCTTTAAAAGATAGCAATTTCCTTTACCCCGTTGTTTATAATCAATCGCTATTGAGTTTGACACTGACGCTTCCCGTTGCGAAAAAATGATATTCCCGGCTGCGGATCGAAGTCAAGAAAACCGATATGAAGATAGAACAGACCCTCTCCCGCGTCCGCCGTGAGGATGCTACGGGGACAAAATCGCTAAAGACGGCTCACTACACCCAGCCAACGCCGCCCTGACGCCGCCTCACCATGGCCAATCACCTCTTCGACAACTCGCCCTTGCCCTAACAAGACGCCCTGCTCCAACGCCTTCAATCCTGCCCTTGCTCAGGCACGCACGCACGAGCTGACGATCTGCCCTAAAACATGCCCTTTAAAACTTGCAGATTTCGCCATGCCCTGTTTTTGATCTTCCCTCTGTTGGAATACTTTTTTCTCCGAAGTCAAGATTGACTTTTCTGCAAATTCTGTTTAGGCTTCAGTATCATTGATAAGTAAGCCTATTGAAAGACGCCCTCAAACCCTAGCATCGCACGATGCTAGGGTTTGACCCTGGCACTTGGCCACGCCCTGAGGATGATCTTGCCCAAATCATCGAATTCTACAAGCAGGCCATGGCCAAACTGTAAATCCTCAACTCGTATCCTTGCCCTGGACGTTTGTAAAAGCCTGTCCTGAGTCAACCTAGCTAGAAATTCCACTAAACCCGCCCATACCCTCAGACTGACTGCTCTTGAAAACCGTTCGACGCCCAGACGCCGAACGACCTAAAAATAAATGCCATGGACGCCCTGATTCAGCACAACCCCCCTGTAAATTTTCTTTAACGGTTAAATCTGTAAAACGATCCCTTCTCTCTCTAGCCTTCCCCCTTCCCGGACGCTCGCTGTTCTGCCCCGCTTTCGCGTTAACCCCCTCTCCAGCTGCGCCTTTTCCTTGTTTCTCCGGACAGGCCCCTTGACTTCTCCACGACCAGAGCCGATATTAAGGACAGAGGGGAAAATGAGATTTCTAGCGATCTTCTTCCAGGTTCTCGGCTATCTATGGCTGGCCGTCGCCGGGGTCATGATCGTTATGGGGATTATCGGCGTAGGGATAAAGGGCGGATTTTCCGTGGTCCAAAAGCTCCTCAGTCCGTTCGACCTTCCAAACTTGGTCGTTACGCTTATCACCTTGGCTCCTGGAATCGGGCTCCTTCTCATTGCCGATATACTTAGGCAGAAGATAAAATCAAAGCGCTTTTTCTAGCCATACTCTCGCCTGGCCGTATTTGGCAGAGAAGCCCGTTTTTTCATTTAAATTTCGCACGACGTTGACTTGTGGGCGCCTTTCTTGGCCAAAACGTGGCGCAACAAGGCCTAGTTGGGATTTGCTGGATTTGGTATTCCTGACTGTAGAGTTTGAAGTTCCAGCGTCGAAACTTCAAAAGGCAAGGGCAGGAGCAGGGAGGCTTTGTAAGAATATTAGGTTTTTTCGTCTGTTAATCAGGGTGAACTCAGCCATCGGAAAATGACTCTTGCCATCTTTTTTACAGGGGGCTTCGGTCGTGGCCTATCGGCGATACAAAATAGAAAGCATTTGGCTGAAATCTCATCGAGCCCCACCATCACTAAGGTAGTGGACGAGTTCAAAAACTTGACTCACTCTTCTATTGGTGCTATTCTTTTAAAAAACAGCTTTAAAGGGAAAATTTAATGCGAAATGTCCCACGTCTTAAATAGACAATCTTTTTTATGTCGTGGAGAAGAACAATGAAAATTAGATATTCGTCAATCATATTCCTTCTTTTCATCTTTGGCTTTGCGGCATTAGGAGGAAATCAAAAGCCGGAATGGAAAGGGAAGGTTGAAACAGAGAAAGGCATCAAGGTCATTAAGAATCCGAGAGAGCCTTTATATGGCGAAATTAAACTTGACTTACAAGAAGACCTGAGCATCGGAAGAGAGGACGACAAGAATTATTTATTCTGGCTGTTATGGGATATTGCCATTGATGGGCAGGGCAATATCTATGTAGCCGACACAAAAAATCTAAGAATACAAAAATTTGACCTAAACGGAAAATATCTTCAAACCATCGGTCGGGGAGGACAAGGCCCCGGCGAGTTTAGACAGCCGACAAGAATACGAATTGATGAGACAACAGGGCAAATCTATGTTCGTGATGCCGTCGTAAATATTATGATTTTTGACCGGAATGGAAGATTCGTGAAGACAATTCATATGACCAAGAGCATTCATGATTTCAGACCGATAGAGGACGGCGGTTTTATGGCCGTTCGATCGGGGACTTCTGCTACCGATCTAACATCCTTGCGTGTGCTTTGTAATCTCAATTCTAGTGGCGAGATAAAAAAAACTTTTATGGAAGCTCCTTATAACCTTTTTATAGAGAGAACGGGAGGTGCGACTATTACCGTAAGCACGGGCTATGAGCTCGATTTGTATTTATCAAAAATCGATAGCAAAACTTTTGTCTATGGATACTCGAAAAAGTATGAATTGAATGTAATAGACAAAGATGGAAACGTATCCTATCGAATAAAAAAGGACGAGCCACAGCCAGTTTTTACGCAAAAAGAGAGAGATGAGTTTAAAAAAATACCGGTCCCAGAAAACAAGCCCTACTTCTTTTTAATCCTCACTGATTCAAAAGGGCGCATTTATGTTCAGAGGAATTTCACGAAAACTGGAAAATCCACTGTTCAAGACAACATAGACAAAGAAGTCGATATCTTCAGCAAGGATGGATATTATTTATATAAAACGAAATTGCCTCCGAATTCATGTGTCATAAAAGATGGCTTCCTCTATGCCTACAAAGTGGATGAAGAAGCAGGGCTTGAATCTGTTAAACGATATAAAATCAAAAACTGGGAACAGATAAAGGCGGGAATCTGAGATAATAAATATTCGATGCGCGTGCGGGAAGCTAGCGGCCCGAAGGCTTGGCTTCCCGTTGTCAAGGTGACGCTAGTTAGCGATTGATCGCCTCACAATAATAGACGCCTGGAAAAGTCAATTTTCTCAGCCATGCGATGATTGGCCATAGCCAGCGTGACTTTATGGGGTCTGTGCTCTTTAGAATTTTCTGATTGACAGAAAAAGAGGAAATAAATAAAATGAAAAATATGAAAGACGAAAAGGCCGTGAAGGTTTTGCAGGGACTTCATTCAGGCCCGATGTTATGGATTTTATCCAGGCCGTCTTCGCACTGGATTTGGCGATATATAAAAGCGGTTGGAGTTGAAGGGCTTCCGTATTTAGAAAAAATCATGCTGGAAATGGCTGGCTTTCGTGGCTGGCCAAGTCGTGGTCAATTAACCTTTTATGAAATTAGATCAGAGCTTCAGAAAAACTGGGATCAAAAATATTTTGATAAGTCTGTGGTGCTGATCGTCGGCATGATCCAAGAGCAATTCAACGTGAAGGTAACTCAGAAATTCCTATATAGTGTCTTCCGGCAAATCGGCGTCTCCCCTAAAAATCACACTAAATAATTTCATCCCTTCCCTAACACCCTAAAAATAAACCTTTTTCCAGGGGGAAATCACCCCTAGTGGGGCTTGACTTATCCTTACCAATAGGTTAATATTAAGGTGGATGAAAAAGGAAAAAGGAGAAGGGAAAAATGATAATGAATCGGGACTTGGAAAAATTGGCCAAGGCAATTGCTACGATCCAGGATTTGGCCGTCCGGCAAATGGCGGCGTCTGTGATCGGGGCTGTGTGCTCTGAGAGCAATCGGCATTTTGATTGGGATCACTGGAAGCGTGTTTGCCAGGTGGAGCAGTCATGACAAGTTATCAAGCGGTCATGGTGATTGAGTGCGAAGAGCGGCCTTCCAAAAAAAGGCAGTTGAAGGCATGGCAGACTTTGATTGACAATAATCAGTGTTGGGGCCTTCAGGGATTTTATGGACGGACAGCAAGCCGCTTGATCGAAGAGGGTCTATGCCGTCCGGCAAGGGAGAAAGAATGAAACGTGAAAAAGACAGGGACAAAGTGCTTCGGCGTCTTTTGGAAATTTATGAGATTTGCTCCCGCCGAAAATGGCCGTTTTGGTTTCGATGGGGATCGGCTGTAAGCGGCGGCTGGCAGAAGGAAAAGGTGAAAAATGGAAAAAATTAAGTCGGGGATTCTCTGGGTCAGGGAAAGTACCGAAGATCAAGGCAAAGGTTTTAATCCTGCTCAGTTAGGAAAGTGCAAGGCATTTGCCGAGAAAGAAAATATCATCATCCCAGAAGATGGGATTTTTGATATTGACGAAACGGGTTGGCTAAAAAAACGCCGGATAGAATTTGATAAGATGCTGGAATATATCAAAACAAATAACATCGAAAACATCATTTGTTTTACGATTGATCGGGCAGGGCGAAATATGCCGGATGCTGTCAGGATTTACAATTGGGCGATGCTTCCGGATCACTTCTTTCACACTATTACTGAAGGATTAACTCTTTGGGCAAAAGCTTCGGCGTTTGTGAAGAAGGCTTTTTATACGGCTTTTGTTGATGCTCAGTTTTCATCGGAAGTAACTTCTGAAAAAACAATAGAAGGAATGGGCGAAATATTTGCAACCGGAAATTGGCCTCATGGTGTGCCAATAGGTTATCTCAGACAAGAGAATGAGAATGGAATCCGGCAAATTATTATTGATCCAATTGCGGGGCCGCTTGTGAAGATCATGTTTGAGCTGTACGATTCTGGCCGGTTTAGTCATAGGGGCTTGACAAAGGAAATGGAGCGACGGGGCTTACGATCAAAAGAGACGCCGAAAGAAAAGCCGACAAAACCTTGGGAGCAAATGACGGAGAAAGAGCGGGGCAGGGCAGAGTTGAAAGAAAAAAAACGGAGAAGATCGCAACCGGTCTGTGCGCATGGAATTCACTACATGCTTAAGAACAGGTTTTACACTGGTCAGCAAAGATGGGTTGGCGGTGAGTGGAAGGACGGCCTTCATCCGGCACTGGTGAGCAAGGAATTATTTTTTAGGGTTCAGGATCATCTAACAGAAAGCCGGTTGAACTTGACTTCTGAAAGACGGCCAAACGGAACCTTTCCCTTCCGTCCTTTCCTAAAGTGCCAGTGCGGTTGTTCACTAACAGCCGGACGATCCACTAAGACAGTGGACGGCAAGCCTAGGATTTATGACTATTATTTTTGCACAAAGAAGCGGGGGGCTTGCAATCAGAAAAACTACAAGCCGGAAGAGATTGACAAAATCCTGGTCAAGGGCGTTCATGACATTTACCTGTATCCGGATACCTTGGACAATATCAAATCGGAAATTGAGCGGGATCGGAAAGAGAATGATGGGGCAAACAGAGCGGAGATCAAAAGCAAGCGGATCGAGTTGGGCAAGGAAAAGGTCAAGGTGAAAATATTATTAGATCAATTGCTGGAAGGGAAATTTCCGAAAGAATTATTGGATGATAAACTAGGGACGATCAACAAGAATGTAGCTAAGATCGAAGCCGATATTGACGCACTGGAAAACAAAGTGAATCCGAAATGGAAAATTCAAGCCCTGGTGGTGATCGAAGCCCTTTGTAAATTCAAGAGCACTTATGAGAAAGCTCCGGTGGAGAAAAAAGTCCAGGCTCTTGAAGCCATGCTGGAAAAAGTTGTGTTGGATGATAATGGTAGTCCAACCTTTTATTGGAGAGAGCCGTTCAAGAGTCTGTTTGAAATCAGTGAGGCGATAGAAAAGAAGCTGGCAAGGATAGGCCGAAAGGATTTGCTCCTCAGTGGATCAGGCAAGAAATCTTTCTGTCAAAAGAAAATAGAGGCTCCTTCCGGGAGCTTTGACCCCCTTCCTTCGTATGTGTTATAAGAATAGGTCAAATGGGTTAAAGGAGTGCCCCCGTGATCGAATTTCGGCGCGTTTCCAAGAGTTACAATAAGGGCAAGGTCA
>Ga0315297_10000272_pt1 | contig 29376 bp, 26 predicted proteins | sample YL17G15_0_MG_FD_203628 | JGI IMG/M metagenome (GOLD analysis project Ga0315297, IMG submission 203628) | Sediment microbial communities from Yellowstone Lake, YNP, Wyoming, USA - YL17G15_0 | ecosystem: Environmental > Aquatic > Freshwater > Lake > Sediment | place: USA: Wyoming | collected...
CCGCTTCTGTAAAGGCTCCAGCAGACGTGGATTTTTGTTATATTGTCCATGCGGCATATGGTTAGAAAGATAAAGGTGAAGCTTTATCAATTCTACCTATGTCGCATTTTTAAAGAGAATATAACGGTTACCAATTACATAAACAGATAAATGTCATTACCAAAGGTAATACTCGTCGACATCATCTCACCCCAAACTACGCCCGAAGAAAGTCTAGCGCGCCTTAATGAATTAGAAAGGCTGCTTTTGACTTATGGCGGTTTTGTCATTGTAAGAAAAATCCAGCGAAGGCAAATGCCTGACTATAAGACATACATCGGGAAAGGTAAGGTTAATGAAATTCTGCAGATCGCAATAAACGAAAAAGTGGATTATCTTATTATAAATAATCTTTTAAAACCTGAACAGCTCTATAATTTGGAGCATATATTCGAAAAACACAATGTCAAAGTATGGGATAAGATAGACCTGATTTTGGAGATATTCGCAAAACATGCGACTACAAAAGAGGCTAAGCTTCAAATCGAACTGGCTAAACTTAAGCATCTCGGGCCCCGCACAGCGAAAATGGGTCTTGAACTAATGCGCCAGGCCGGAGGCGTTGGCACGCGCAGAGGGGTTGGCGAAACCAATATAGAAATCATGAAACGGCACATAAGAAGGCGTGAGCTGATGTTAAAGGAGGATCTTAAGAAAATCGAAAAAAACCATGCAAGCCAACGCCAGAACAGGAGAAATTACGGTTTTAAGACCGTCGCGATAGTCGGCTATACGAATGCAGGAAAATCCCAGCTTTTAAAAAGCCTTACAAATAAGGATGTAAAAATCAGAGATGAATTATTCGCAACTTTAGATAGCCGCATCGGAAAAATGTATCTGTCTGATATACAGAAATGCTGCCTTGTCAGTGATACGATCGGCTTTATCAGGGATTTACCCCATGAGCTTATTGACGCTTTCCATTCAACTTTAGCGGAAACCATAAATGCGGACCTTATTTTACATATCGTTGATGCTGACGATCTTGATATGCCCTGGAAAATCGATGTGGTGAATAAGGTTTTGGAAAAATTAAATTGCGGTTCAAAAAAAATGATCTATGTGTTTAACAAAACCGATTTATTACTGCCTAACCATGCAAAAGAAATAGCCAAAAAATACTCAGGATTAAAACCTGTTATGGTTTCAGCCAAAGAAAAAAGGAACCTTGAGGAACTAAAGGCTCATATCGCGTCGCAGATTAATTGAAAGCTTAATCATCTGACCTGTTTTTGACGGAATTTTCTCTTCCATAAGCATCTTCTTTTGAATCATCCTGATTGGAAATCTTAGGAAATTTCACATTCTCTTCCCGATTTTTTGGCTTATCGACAATATCCGATGTATCGGATTCCGTATCGCCTGAATTGGTGATTTTAGGCACTTTTGGAGTCTTTCTATCATTATCTTTTTCATCTGTCTCATCATCTTTTTCAGTTAATTTTTCAGCTTTCCTTATTATATTCCTGCCTTTTACTTCAATCGCAGTGGAAAGGCCATGGGCGCGCCCAAGATTCCCCTCTTCTAATGCTGTTTCTGCTTTATCAAGCTTTCCTTCCAGATTCTCAATATCTTCATCTTCTGCACCGAGCTTCTTCACCTCTTCAAACGTTTCTTTGGCATCATCATATTGGTTTTTAACCTCTGCTAATCTGAAGACTTTTTTTTCTGATTCTTTTTCGTCTGAAGAAATATTTTTGTCATTATCGGTTTCAATATCAATATTTACCTGGCGTTCACTCTTATCAGATGAATCCTTAACAAATTTTAACGCCTTAGAAACGAGTTTCTGCTGGTCGGATGAGGAAACAAGTACATTGGTTAATTTAACCGTAGTTTCCTGGCCTGAAACAGCTTCAACGGCATCTGATAAGACGTCCACTTCACGGATTTGGAAAACATAAATGGCATTAAGCGCATTCCTGAGCTTATTGATATCAGATAACTGCTCTGCTGATTCAATAGCTGCCTGTGTCTCATGGTCGACTTCCAGCACAAGGATTATTATTTGGTTTTCATCTGATGCGTTTGCGTCTGTATCATTTGCTGATGTTTCATCGGCAAAAGCATTTGGGATCAATGAGACTTGATTCTGGCTCCCATGAAGCAATGCCTCAAGCTTATTAAGCGCAAAACTAGCTTTATTTAAATGATAAGCATATGAATTCTGATTAAAATATATGGTGCCGGTAACTGCAATCAATATTAAAACTGCAATGACTGCATATCTTTTTAACTTCTTAATGAAGATTTGATTTATATTTGCAAAAAATGATGGGCTTTTTACAATCCTTACAGACTCTGTAAAGTCATGTTCCACATGCAGATTATCAATAGCTTTTAATACCTTTCTATCAAGCTCAGGGCTTACTTCAAAGCCTTTGTATTTACTAAGAAGTCCTTTGATTTTCTTTAAGCTGATTTTCATAATTTTTTCAATTGCGTACATTTATACACAATATGATGAAATTTGTTACAAAAATTAAGAATATAGTTTCTTGTATAATTCCGAAAACCGATCTAATGCCCGCGAAAGGGACGTTCTTATCGCGCCCTCTTTTTTGCCGGTTATAGAGGCTATCTCTTCATAATCCATCTCCTGAAAATACCTCATAGAAATGATCTCCCTCTCACTTTTATTCATCATAGACAAAACGCGCTGGATATTTTTGCTGTCTGACTGTCGGCCTGATTGCTGATCGGATTCGACAGACACTGGATATACTCCTTCATCCTCTAAACCTTCAAGCGAAACTGTCGTTTTTGAATCCCGCCAATAATTGATTAAATGGTTATGAGCTATTTTGAAGATCCATGTTTTAAAAGAAGCCTTATCGATATCGAATTTATTAAAATTTTCATAAGCTTTTATCACGATATCCATAAATAGATCCTCCGCGAGCTCGCGGTCGAATTTCAGGCGCACCATTAAATACGTTAAAAGTTTATCTTTTACGCCTTGATAATAAGTAATGAACCTTTCATTGTCAGGCTTCATCTGTTGCAAGTCGTTATAACAATTAACTAATACACTTGAGAGTGAATATTGTCACAGTAAAACTGAAAATAACAAACCCAGGCAAGTTATTGTACTGTATTTTTTATTTTTTGCAACTATTAAATGAATTTTTAATAATTCATCGCAGATTATTGATAAAAAACCTGATTTAAAACTTTTTCGAAAAAAGGAAAATCCTTATCCGAATAATTTTCCTTTAGCATATCTAAGATCTCATCTTTAGTTTTGCCTAGATTCTTTAAATATTCAAATTGTTTCCTGAATGTGAAGGCTTCAACTTTATTATTCGGATAAGTATATTCAGATTTAATATCAACATATTCAAAAGACCGTGAATCGGATGCATATTTATCTCTGCTGTCCAAAAATCTTAAACAATGCGCCAGTTCGTGAGTCATCCACGCTATGCCATCAACACCATTAAAATAATCCTCCCTGAAAAGTAATAAACTGCGTTCAGCATCAGATTCTGAAGGCTGTTTTCCTTTAATCCATAAATTTTTTGGTATTATACCGATTTTTATGCTGCTTAGTCTCTCATCATTTAAGAATTCATATTGTTTTTTATATTGGGGGTATTCAGCAATGACTTCATTCATGTTAATTAATCTTATTCGATTAATATCATCTGGTTTTTTTAACTCAAGATACTTTGTCAGATGTTCCTTTAAGCCAATATCACCGATTGAATTTCTGACATTGCCAATGATATCTTCGCCTGGATGATGTGCCCTTTCACGGCTTTCCATTGCTTTTGGTCTTTCAGTTTTCATAATGTTTTAATCTTGTCATTATAGCATAAATATTCGATTTTTTAAATATCTCAATAGGGGACACTTAAAAAATCCCTTGAAAAAAAGACTGCTTGTAAATAATGGCTCCCCCGGTCAGGCTCGAACTGACGACCTACCGGTTAACAGCCGGTTGCTCTACCACTGAGCTACAGGGGAACGTAATTCAATTAGCATTTCACATTTCAGATTTCGCATTGTCATTTAACATTTTACATTTAACAAATGCATCTGATAATTGGAAATTGCTTAATCAATTTATCCGAGAGCTATAACTTTTTCAAGGGCATTTTTTAAGTTTACTTTGATTTACTATGAAGCGCACACATCCGAAAAAGACGCTAAAAGAAAGGAAATGTATTTTAAAACAACTAAAGGAAAAACCACACTTAAGCAGATATTAAGGAATTCACTTAGAAAACTCGGTTAATAATTTTATGTCTTATTTAAGCCATTTTTTGGCATATGGTGAATTTAAAAAAAATCGTGGTAAGATTATAGACATATTATTAACACATAAATTTATGAACAAAAATAAAGCGGGGCTCGTGTTTGGTCTGCTCCTGGGAGCCATACACCTTGCGTGGAGTATTTTGGTTGCAACAGGTGTTACACAAGCAATTTTGGATTGGGTATACAAAATTCATTTTCTTAATAATCCATTTATAGTGGCACCGTTCAATATAGGAACTGCCGTCATTCTTGTAGTATTCACTTCTATCGTAGGCTTTGTCCTTGGCTGGTTCTTTGGCCTGCTTTGGAATGTCTTATATAAAAAATAGTTCTAACTTCGCGTACCACGGGGAGCTACCCAAACGCGAGTTTCAACTTGCCCACCGCAGGCATTTTTTTAAAATTTTTTTTGCTCAACCACCTTGGATAAATAATTTTATGGCTTATTTAAGGTATTTTTTGAAGTATTGACAAATAAAAAATTTATAGTAAAATTACTATTATCATGAAAATCCCTCAAGAAGAATTCGACCCTAAGCAATATCTTGCTACGTATTACCCTGAAGATATGAGGGCAGATACCGATGTACTTTTGAGAGTATCAGAAACTTTTGAAGGAATGGACGATGTGAGTGTCGAAGATTTAGCTCGCGAAATCGGCATATCCAGAGAAGCTGCGGAAAACCTGATTATTTTAATTTTTCTTAGTTCAGTTTTTCAAGAATTATCCAAGGCTTATCCAGCAGGAAGTATAGATGTTTTAGACGTAGGAGGTGGCCCAACAATCTATCAGCATATAGCGCTTTCATTGCAGGCAGCTCGAATCACGCATTCTGAATTGTCTGAAAGAAACTTGAAAGAAACGCTTATTTGGGTCGCTGGCGAGAAAGGTGCTCATAATTGGGATGCCTATTTTTCTCTTGTACAAACAATTCTTCTTCGGCTACGGGGGCCTAATCCATTACTTGCCAACAATCATGAAAGAGAAGTAAACACAATATTGACCAGTGATTCAGTCAAACTTTTTAGGCAAAAAGTTCGAGATTGTCTTAGGGGTCATGTCGTTAAAGGGGATATTTTTCAGCCAAATATTGGATTGGAAGATCAAGGTCAAAAAGACGTAGTGACATCTAATTTTGCAGTTGATTCGGCGACATCGGATAAATCTGAATGGAAAAAGGGAATGAAAAATATAATGGCTAAAGTTAAGCCAGGAGGTTTTTTGTCCGTCACATCTTTACGAAATGCTGATTGGTATAAAGCCGGTGATAAAAAAATCCCAAACGCAAACATCGATGAAAACGACTTACGTGCCATTTGTGCCGAAGAAGGTTTTACTATTAAGAGAATAAAAATGATTCACGGAAGCGACAAAGAAGTCGATGGATACGAAGGTATGGTTTTCTTGCTTGCTCAAAAAAATCCAGTTACTGCTACGTAACAAAACACGTTCTAACTTCATTTACCACAGGGAGCCACCCATTTACAAAATAGTTATTTTATGTTATAATAAAATAAATTAAACTCTATTAAATGGCCAACCTTCCGCGCGAAACCAAAGAACGGCTTGAGGAAGATATCGAAAGGATTGATGAAATAGCGTCATTGGCCGCAAAAATTCTTTATGAGCTTGAAAGCGCGATATTTTCGGAGGACTTTGATCCCAATCGTTTTAAGGAAGAAATTGAGAACAGATTTCAACTCGACGAAACGAGAAAATTGCTTTTTGAAAGAGCGGTGGATGTGTACAAAAAAGCTGTTGATTACACCCATCAGAATGAAACAGTCATTGGGGATTTTTTAAATAAAACAAAACTGAATTTGGACAAATATGAAAGCATTTCAGCTTCTTTCGATAAAATAAGACCTGGCGTCATTATCATAAAAATAAAGTCGCGGGCAGACGCCGTACAGCTTGATAATGATATTGAAGATGATTCTATTAAAAAATTGAGAAATCTTGGCAAAACGCTTGGGGCAGAAGTCAATATCGTCGGACATGAAAAAGGCAGTTGGGCTGGCAAATCAATCAGTCTTAAATCACTTGGCATTGAAGAAGCATTGCCGATATTGGGAATAATCGTCATCAGGGAAGATGCCAAAAATGGGGAAGGTGTCATGGATCACGAATATGCCCATAGACAATACGAAGACGTCATAAAACCGTTTCTTCACAAATATTTATCAGGCTGGAGTCGCGATGCAAAAGGCCCTGGCGGCTCCGTCGATCAAATAAACAAACTTCCCGCAGAAACCAAAGAAAAGCTAGTCGCCGCATTAGGCGAAATAAAGACGAAACGACACGAAAGATTAACACAACCCAAAAACACGCAGATAGAAAACCAATTGTCAAAAAAGTTTGCAGAATTAGGAATTCCGACAATGCCCCAGGAAGAAGTATTAGACTCTGAGCTTTGGCAAACTCTACGTAAAGAACAAGATTTGCTAGACGAAATGAGGGCTTACGGCTTTTCTCATGACATCACCTCGCCAAAGACTCAAATAACAGCATTAAAAATGGAAAAGCCGGAATATGAGGGTCAATTAGGATATATTGATCCGAAAATGGCTCAACGGTTCCTGCAATTGCATCTTTTGGTTTTGAAATCCTTTCTGACTTCTTTGTATTGTTTCTACTACACAAGGTGTCTTTTGGGCGTTTCACAAACATTGAGTCAGGCCATAAGACTTATAGAGGCGGAGGTCGATTCTTCAGCGGGTCAATTTGATTCTCCGGAACGATTTAAAGTATTCATTCATTTTGTTGAGCGTTTGGCCTCTGGAAAGATAGATCATATTTTCACCTATCAAATAGGGGAAGCGGTCATTCCTAAAGACGAAGTTCTGAAAACATTGCTACCTCCAAGAGAAAAATTTGAAGAGGCTGTCAGAATATTTGAAATGAGTAAAGAGCCGGAGTTGGAAGAGATAAGAAAATTGTACCAAAGATTATCAATATAAACGGGGCATGACTTCGTCCAGTCGGGGGATTTAGATCATGCGAAAAATTTCATTTATTCCACTCATTCTGTTTTGAATTGATTTTTTGGTGTATATTCAAAATACATTTTTTTATTACAATTTATGAATAAACTTTTTAAAAATATCTTTTTACCTTTAATTTGCTTAGCCCTACTTACAGGGTGCAAAAATAATACCCCTACTGACGTGACTCCGCCTGTTGCGGAAAATCCGGCCCAGGAAACCACCAAACCAAAAATTCCGGAAAAGCCAATCAGTATATTCCCAGTTTCCTCAGAAGCCCTAAGCTTGGGGGACAAAGTATTTGGCAGGGCGGTTGCCTATGAACCCAAAACTGCGTCGCTGAATAAAGAAATCAGCGCGGATTTTTCAGTCGATGAAATACAAAACCTGGCCGACATGGAAAAGGCTTATGGTTTTACATTTTCTGATTCTGAAAAAAAGTTACTATCAGATAATAAATTTGTAGTTAAAAATCTTCTCGATACTTCAATCCGCCCGAGCGCTAACGGTGACAACGTCCGTGAATTTGCTCAGCTTTATAATGTCGTCAAAGGTTTAACTGACCCCAGGGACAGAAAGCCGGAAAATTCGCTTTTTTTCTCATCCGATGTCTTTTTCCACACTTACAACAATCTGTTTACAGAACTTCTGAAAGAAATGGAAAACAAAGTCTTCTATCCTCAGATGAAGTCACTTTCTGAAAAATTCTATACCGAAGCTCAGAAAAAATTAGATTCTGCTACAACTGAACAGGAAAAAACAAAATGGATGAAGGTCCGAAATTACTTTGCGATTCCTTACGCGATATTAAGCTCAGCCGCTTCCCCATTGGGTACAAATAGCTATATCGACAGTAATGGCATGATGCTCGACCCGGCAAAAGTCATGGCGGATTACAAAGCCACTGATTCAAAAGTGGATACTATCGAAACCGTAACCGCTTTTATACAGAAATTAAAACTCGACGCGGAAAGTGAAAAAGTGGTCTTAGCAGATCTTGAGTATATATATAAAGCCGATAACAGAGAAACCCCAGCCATTTTTAAACCAGAATATGCTCAGTATGCTGATCAGGAAAAAATTGATTTCAAAATTGATTTTACCCAGTTTACTCCGCGCAGTCATTACACCAGCAGTTCCCTGAGAAGGCAATATTTCCGCGGGATGAAATGGTATATAGAAATCGCATTTTTTGTTAAAAGCCCTGCTCTCACTGATTACGCTTTCGGCGTAGCCCAGCTGATGGCTGAAAATACGACTGAGCTCAAAGATTATAGTAATATGGAAGCTACTATTAATTTCATGGTTGGTGGCAGCGATGACCTGATGCCGGTCGACTATCTTAAGGCTATGGAATCCGCAAAAGGTTCGGCTGACCAGACATCGGCAGTCATGGATTATCTGACAAAAGCCCGCAATCCTCTTATTAAAAGCATGCCGGCTGCTTACGCAAATATCGGAACTGTAAAAACCGCGGATGTTCTTTTGAGCACCAAAGGAATGAGGTTCTTCAGTGGAAAATTTATTCTGGATTCCTACTGGACTGGCAATCTGACACAGGGTGATGAGGCGATTAAACCAGGCTATACTCAAAAACTTCCCCCAATGGCTTCATCGCTGGAAGTAATGGCACTCCTCGGATCCGATTACGCCAAAACTCAATTCTCTAAATTAAATTTTTACACGCCAAAATATTCCGAAGCAATCGACCAGGCTATGACAGAACTTGCCACTGAAAAAGCTAAACTGGACGAAGCCTATTGGCAAAAAAACCTGTATAACGGATGGCTAGCAACAATCCAGGGCATGTTCTCCTGGCAAAAAACAAATCACGATATGCTTCCTAAATTCATGCAATCGCCGATGTGGGATATTAAAACGCTCATGACCGCCTCGGCCTTCTGGACCGAACTTCGGCACGCGACTTTACTTTACGCAAAGGCATCTTTTGCGGAACTGGGCGGTGGTCCTGGCGGCTGCGACACACGCGAAATTCCCGAGCCCGCAAAAGGCTACATCGAACCGCAATGGGAAGCGTATCAGCGTCTTAGTTTCCTGGCTAAACGCACAGAAGCCGGTCTTAAAGAACAGGGTTATGAGTTGCAGAATATGATGCCACTGGCAAATTTCATAGAACTGATGGATAAGGTCATTGAATACGGCAACAAAGAACTCGCAAATACTACCCTTACTGAAAAATTAACAACCGTTACAGGTCCCGATCCGTATGATGAGAAGAAAAAATGCATCCAGCATGTCATAGACGGTGATAGTGATTGGGAATATCTGAGACTTCAGATTGTCAGTGGTCTAAAAGGATCCTTACCAATTCCATTAGAAGGCCCGATTTTACCAGCTAAAGACCGTCGCGCGGCATTACTTGCTGATGTACACACAGGCGGAGATTCTGCTTTCCCGACAAGCATTCTTTACGAAGGAGAGGGTGTTCCTTATGTCATTTTCACTGCTGTAAAAGACGTGAACGGCGCCCGCCTTACTATCGGCTTCACATATTCGCATTATGAATTCACCAAAGAATATGGCGGAAAACGTATGACCGATGAAGACTGGCAGACAAATTTCTATAAAGGCGATGAGCCGTATACTGCTTATGATTATACGGATAAATCCACCTGGCCAGAGATAAACGCCTGGTACTTACCACTATTCAAGTAATGAGATCAAGTAAGCTCGCACTCAAAATCCTGACAGGAGTTGCTATCGCTTCGGCGTTAGCGCTCCTGTTTTGTGTATATCAGATAAGTAAATCCGCCAAACAGATTTTTTATTCTAACCCTTACGATGCTGTTCAGCCCTTCATGGAAGGAATTTTCACGGCTGATAAAACCATTGATGCTCCAAAGGACTATAAAATCCGTGCCGAGTTGGTGTACAGAAAAACCAAGTTTTGGGCTGGATGTCTACCCTAGACAACTTTAACAATGGACTTATCGGCCCAGGACACTGTTCTGAATAATGAAACTATTCGATGGTTATTTCAAAGGCACCTTGCATCATGCCTGGTGCCTTTTTGATAATTCGATTTTAACTTCATATGATATAATTAATAAGTAATTAATTTCATGCTTATGAAAAAATATTTCATTATTGAATTAATCCTTTGTATCCTTGTCCTAAGTGCGTGTGCCCAAAAAAGCAATCTAACGAGCGACAAAGATTTATCAAATCAAAATCCCCCAAATACTACGTCCGCTCCTAGTGAGCCTGAGAATACTAAGCCAGCCAATTTAAAAGAAAAAATTGCCGATCTGCGGATACAGTATAAAGATAATCCGCTAGTAAGTTATACCTTCGGCCAGGGTCGCTCAGATATCCAGACTAAAAAAACTTATCATTTTGAATTACCAGGATATATCAAACAAGAGATTATGGGCGAAGACGCTTCAAGTGGTTGCGAGATATTTAGCATTGATGATGTCAAAATATTTAGCTTATGCGGAACTGATATCTCGGTTAATGATGAAGAAGAAGCAAAAATTCGTTTTTGTGATACAAAAAATCGATATTTAATCAACACTGTTGGCGGTCATACGAATTGCCTTAGTCTGAACGATGAGGCGGCACTTGATGAATATGAATTGTTTGTTGAAACCTTTACAATTAATGATCAGAAAGTATTCAAGAATCAAGAATAGGTAAGCAATTGACGATTGTGAAATTAGATGAGCTCTCAGCTGTGCTAATCCATTCGTCCTGTCCTGATTTGGTTTTTTAGTGTATATTTGAAACACATTTTTTTATCACAATTTATGAATAAACTTTTTAAAAACATCTTTTTATTCCTCATTTGCCTTACTATTTTTACAGGGTGCAAAAATATCACGCCAACGGATGTAACGCCGCCGATTGCTGAGCGATCGGCCCAGGAAAATGTCGCTCCAAAAATACCAGTTTCTTTGAGCGAAACTCTGCCGGATAATTTAAATGTAGAGGAAAAAGTGTTTGGTAGTTCTGTTTCTTATGAGCCCAAAGCCGTGTCGCTGAACAAAGGCATAAGCGCGGATTTTTCAATTGATGAAGTTAAAAATCTGGCTGACATGGAAACAGCATATGGTTTTACATTTACTGAGTCTGAAAAAAAGTTTCTTTCAGAGCATAAATTTGTAATTAAAAACCTCCTCGACACGTCAATCCGCCCAAATCCCGGACAAAATGACCTCCGTGAATTTACTCAGCTTTACGGCAAAGTGATGGGATCAACGGATTACGTAAGGCGCAAACCCGAGAATTCACTTTTTTTCTCGTCCGATGTTTTCTTTCACACCTACAACAATCTCTTTACAGAGCTTTTGAAAGAGATGGAAAACAAAGTTTTCTATCCAAAAATGAAGTCGCTTTCCGAAACCTTCTATTCCGAGGCGCAGAAAAAATTGGATTCGGCTACTAGCGATCAGGAAAAAACAAAATGGATGAAAGTCAGAAATTACTTTGCGATTCCGTACGCGATTTTCAGTACAGCTGCTTCTCCTTTAAGCGCGGATAGTTATATTGATAGTACTGGTCAGATGCTGGACCCCTCAAATGTAATGGAGGATTACAAGACCAACGACGCTAAAGTAGATACTATCGAAAACGTAACAGCCTTCATCCAAAAATTAAACCTTGATGCAGAAAGCGAAAAAGTGGTTTTAGCCGATCTAACTGTGATCTATAAAGCTGAGGGTAAAGGTGTCCCTACCATTTTTAAACAGGAATACGTGCAGTATGCCGACCAGGAAAAAATTCAATTCTCTGTCGACTTTACTCAATTTACTCCCCGCAGTCATTACACCAACAGTTCCCTAAGACGTCAGTATTTCCGCGGAATGAAATGGTTTATAGAGGTGCCTTTTTTCGTCAAAAGCCCCGCGCTCACTGATTACGCCTTCGGAATTACTCAGCTGATGGCTGAAAATCCAACAGAACTCAAAGATTACAGTAATATGGAATCTACAATCAATTTCATGGTCGGCGGTAGTGATGATCTTATGCCCGTCGATTACATGCAGGCTATGGTTTCCGCCAAAGGTTCTGCTGATCCGACCAGCGCGGCAATGGATTATCTGGTTAAAACACGTAATCCAAAAATCAAAAGTATTCCCGCGGGATATTCGGCAGTCGGAACTGAAAAAACCGAAGATGTACTGCTGAAAACCAAAGGTTTGCGCTTTTTCAGCGGAAAATTCATCCTCGATTCCTACTGGACGGGCCAGCTGACGCAGGGTGCTGAAGATATCAAGCCTGGCTACACCCAAAAACTTCCGCCCATGGCTTCTTCGCTCGAGGTAATGGCGTTACTCGGCTCCGACTACGCCCGAAGCCAATTCCCGAAATTGAATTTTTACACACCGGAATATTCCGAAGCTATCGATCAGGCCATGACGGAACTAGCCGCTGAAAAAGCGAAACTGGACGAAGCATATTGGCAGAGCAATCTGTATAACGGATGGCTTGCAACAATCCAAAGCCTGTTCTCCTGGCAAAAAGAAAATCACGATCTGCTTCCTAAATTCATGCAATCGCCGATGTGGGATATTAAGACCCTTATGACTGCATCCGCATTCTGGACGGAGCTACGGCACGCGACACTGCTTTATGCCAAATCCTCCTCTTTTGCCGAAACGGGAGGTGTCCCTGGTGACGAATGTGACACCGGCCAGGTACCCCCTCCACCCAAAGGCTACATTGAACCTCAATGGGAAGCGTACGAGCGCCTCAGTTTTCTGGCTAAACGAACAGAAGCAGGCCTCAAGGAACAAGGCTATGAGCTAAACAATATGCCCCCCCTCGAAAATTTCATCAATCTGATGGACAAGGTGAAAGAGTACGGCGAGAAGGAACTCACTAACACCACTCTGGCAGAAAAAATTATATCTACCACAAAACCGAATCCTTATGACGAGACCAAAAATTGTACCCGATACTCCTTCGATGGCACGAGCGACTGGGAATATCTAAGGGTAGGCCTTGTAAACGGTCTCAACGCCTCTCTGCCAGTTCCACTTGAAGGCCCTGTTTTGTCGGCCAAAGACCGCCACGCAGCGTTGCTGGCTGATGTGCATACAGGCGGGGACGATGATAATCCGCCGAGTATCCTTTATGAAGGAGAGGGTGTGCCCCGTGTAATCTTCACGGCAGTAAAAGACGTCAATGGCGCACGCCTTACCGTCGGCTTCACTTACTCGCATTATGAATTTACAAAAATTTACGGAGGGAAGCGTATGACCGATGAAGACTGGCAGGTAAATTTCTACAAAGGCGATGATCCTTACAGTGCCTATGACTACACCGAAAAATCTGACTGGCCAGTGATGAACGCCTGGTATTTACCTCTGATCAAGCCATGATACCACTTCGCTTTTAAAATCGAATAAATACGACGAAGCAATTTTTTAAGCGCTTCACTTATGATATTTGAGTAAAAGCTTCGTGGTATTCACTAATTTATATTGCGAAGTCGTATGAACTTAAGACCATGCGCGCTCACGGTTCTCGCAGGAATCGCTTTCGCTTTCGCAATAGCGTTCCTGTTCCGTATGTTTCTATTTAATGGTTCATCTAATCCGATTTTTTATTCTAATACATACGATGCAGTTCAGCCATTTATGGAAGGAATTTATACTGCCGATAAAACGCTTGAAGCGCCCAAAAATTACAAAATCCGCGCGCTGATAATCCCCCATCACCTGACAGCAACAACAACTATAGCCAGTGGATTTAAAATGCTGGAGCATCAGAAATTCTCGAAAATATTACTCCTTACACCCGACCACTTTAATAACTGCCCGAAAATCGCATGTACAGTAAATGGGATTTTTAAAACAATTTTCGGCGAAGTCAGAACCTCATCAGAAACTGTCGAAAAATTACTATCGTCAGATATTATTTCCAATTCGCCCAACCTTTTCAAAAACGAACACGGAGTATTCGCGGTACTGCCGTACATCTCGCATTATTTTCCGAATGTTACTGTTACTCCGTTAGTCCTCTCTCAGCGAATTCCGTGGGAATCCCGGCGCGACGAATTACTAAAGTTAGTCGAGGATCAGATGGATTCAGATACGATTCTTATAGTAAGCAGTGATTTCTCCCATTACCTGGGTCTGAGCAAAGCCGATGAGATGGATGAAAAAACAGCAAAAACGATTTTCTCAAAAGATTTAAATGGCATCACAAAACTTGAGAACCCGTCCCAAAGCGACTGCCCGAATTGTATGTGGCTGCTCGGTTCAATTGCTGACAGAGAAAATTTTTACAACCCTTCCGTTGTCCTGCATACCAACTCAGCGCGGATTTTAAATGACGAAAAAATTCCCGAGACCACCAGCCATTTTTCAATGGTCTGGTATGAAAATAATCCTTTAAACCAAACCGATTTGGCTGTTGCCGGTGACGTTACTTTGACCCGCGCTACTGATATTCCTGCTCTTCCAAAAACAATCAGCGACTGGTGGTTCGGAAACGGTATTCGCCTTGTAAATCTGGAAGGACCATTAGCCAAAAAATGCGATAACCAGACAAACCCATATCTGTTTTGTAACCCCGAAAATCTGTGGTCTAAAATCAAGGAGCTAGCTACACATTGGAGCGTCATGAACAATCACATGCTCGATCTCGGTACGCACGGGTTCGAGGAAACTAAAAAACTCATCCAGTCCGCCGGCGAATCAGTACTGACCGACACACCTTTTGAGAATAAAGACGTCAGAATCTACGCTTTTACAGCGATAATGAATCCCGTAAGTCAGTCGCGTACATTCAATATCTCAAAAACCGATAAAGCGATTCTCGCGGATTTAAAAAAACACAATGACGATAAACTTAATATCGTATTTGTTCATTATGGAACCGAATACCAGACGCTCGCCACCGACTCGGAAAATAAATTTCTAGATAGTTTTATCGACGCAGGCGCTGATACGGTTATCGGCGACCACAGCCACGTAGTCAGCGATATGCGGATTTACAAAGAAAAACCGATATTTCACAGTCTTGGCAATTTCATTTTTGACCAATCCGATTCGCTGGCGACTTCTATATCTGAACTCGTTCGGTTAAAAAAACAAAACAACCAGATTCTTTTTGAGACGCTCATTGCGCCCACAAGTTCAGTTTTGTAAAATTAGGTGTACCTTAAATAAATTTATACCTTGTTTAGCCATTTTTTGCCGTGCAAAATGGCGGAGGAGGCTGATGTTATCAAACGTGAATCTCGATATTAACTTCTTGTCTTGCGCAAGCCCTTAAACCTCAAAATACAAATTACAATTCTCAATATACAAAATTGTAATTTGGTCCGCCAATGGCGGAGTAATTTTTTTGCCTTCGGCTCCGTTCGGCCTGAGCTCACGGCCGAAGGCTGAGGCGACAGCATTACTGCAGAGCCGTGTAAACCTGAGCATTGTATTATATTGCTCAGGCTCGAAGAGTAGATTGGAACTTGGATATTGTAATTTATAAAGTCACTTTTAGGCGTAACATAAACAAAATACGAATTTCGAGATTCACGTTATCAATGCTTGTTAAATTTTCATTTGATTTTTAATTAAGATATACTTAAAATACATACAAATATATATTATAAACTAAAATAAAAATTATATGGATAATCCAAAACATAAATATTACTTTTGTGTTGCAGGTTTTTTCGCAGGGATTGGCATAGCAACAATTACGCTTTTTGGCGTGATCCAGGCGAGCCCTGACGGCAGTCAAAGTGGTACAACACTTAGTGCCGAAAAAACAGCGGTAGGACATTGGCTTAAAACCTTTCAATGGACAATTGATAAATCGGTTCTCCATGACGTCTTAAATATGTTCAATGGCGACAGCGCGACTGAACAATACACCATTGCTGTAACCAAAGACAATGGCACGGACACCATCTTGGTTGATGGCGAGATTTGCGTTACAAACGGTGGCGCTTTTGCCACAGAAAACCTTAAGATCATCGATACGGTCCAATATAAGGCCGGATCCGGACAATTTCAGGATCTTGTCTCGCCTACAGTGGATTTGAACGGATTCAGCGTGCTTGAACCTGGAGCAAGTCACTGCTATCCCTACTCTGTTGCCTTTACGCCAGTGGAGGGCGCGATATACAGAAATGTGGCGCATGTGACTATTACCAATCATGCCGGCTGGGTCCCCGGAGGCCGCAATTGTCCAGGCCCCGAGCTATGTGAGTTTGGCCCTGACCCAAAGGCTGATTTCAGCCTCCCCGCTTCCGCTACCCTTGTCAACGATTCCATAACTGTGAACGACACCAACGGCCAAACCTTGACCTTCAGCCAAAGTGGTTCCCAGACTTACGAAAAGAATTACACCTGTGGAACTGATGCGGGCCCACATGATAACACAGCTACTATAATATATAATGACAACTCAACTGGTCCTTCCGACAGCGCTTCTGTAAAGGTAAACTGTTACTCGCTTGATGTTCTTAATGGCATTCAGCTTAATGATCCGGCTCATACCTCCTTTACCCGTACCTATAATTGGGTTATTGCCAAAGCCGCCGCTTTGACCAATTTAACTCTAGCCCTCAACCAAATCTACCAGATGCCTTATACAGTTACCGTAAATGCTTCGAGCACAGACAGTAGCTGGGGGGTTGATGGAAAATTTCAAATCACCACTGATGCTCCGATACCAGTAACGATCAACAGCATATCTTCTGTGGTATCGCCCGATATTCAGGCTTCCTTTGACTGTGGTGTCGACTTCCCATATACACTCGCACCTTCAGAAGCATTGGACTGTACTTACAGTGCGCCATTGCCTGATGCTACGGCCCGTACCTATACGATTACCGCTACTATCCAGAACTATAGTTACGATTTTAATCTGAATCCAACTCCAACTACAACGACTGACTATTCGGCCAATGAGAATTTCAATTTTGACAATGCCACAATGAACCAGGTTGATGAAAGCATCAATGTGAACGATTCACTCCAAGGTCCTCGGGGTTCAGCAACCTTTGGAACAGACACTTTGCCAAAGGTGTTTACTTATAATGGCAACATTGGACCTTACACTGCTTGTGGCGATCCCACAGTAAACAATACCGCCTCATTTGTAACAAACGATACCGGTGCGACAGGAACAGCGAATTGGTCTGTGAACGTCCATGTTCCATGTTCGGGTTGTTCTTTAACCATTGGCTATTGGAAGAACCATGCTGGTTTTGGCCCACAGAAAGATATGTTAACCCGATGGTTGCCGGTTCTTCTTGGCACAACATCCGGACCCAAGAGTGTAAATGTAATTACCGCAGCACAGGCAGTTACGCTTTTAAGCTTTAGCGGTGATGCTTCCAACGGCATCAACAAACTCTATGCGCAATTGTTAGCCGCCCAGCTTAATATTAAGAATGGCGCAAGCGGAACCGCAGTTGCCGCTACCATTACAGCTGCCAATAATTTCCTTGGCACAAAAAATGCTGCCGACTGGACTGGTTTGACAAAGACGCAGAAAAGCCAAGTTTTGGGCTGGATGACAACCCTGGATAACTTTAATAAAGGACTTATCGGTCCCGGACACTGTTCTGAATAATGAAACTCTCTGATGGGAATTTCAAAGGCACCTTGCATCATGCCGGGTGCCTTTTTGATAATTCGATTCTAACTTCATTCACCAAGAGCCACCAAGTTGGAGGAGACTAGATGAGAACCGTTCGATGCGAAAATGGTTGTTTTTATTTCTGGCGCAATTTATATTTAATAATGTAAATAAATTTATAACTTAATATTTTTATTTTTATGAAATTTAATACACTCAATTTTGCACTTGCGGGAGGGATATATGTAGCATTGTGTATGGCTTTAGCAACCATATTAAGTATGGAGGGTATCCCGGGCTTCCCGGAATTTACAAATGCACTTGTTAGTATTTATGGTGCGTATGGCTATTCGGTTTCTGCTATGGGAATACTCGTTGGCGCGTTTTGGGGGTTTGTTGAAGGTTTTGTGAATTTGGGCATATTTGCTTATATCTATAACTGCCTGACTGAGAAATAAGATTATAAAAATAAAAGGATATAATGAATGGGCTGGCGGGTTTATACCCGCAAAACAGTTCTGACTTCTCTTAGTTTGGGGCGTCACTTCAATAACATACATAAAAAGCCCTGAAGTTAATCCCGGGCTTTTCCGTATTTCATTGATGATTGAGGCTTTATCACTTATTCGGAGCAATGTCCTGGGCCGATAAGTCCGTTGTTGTAGCTGTCGAGGGTTGAGGCCCATGTCAGCACCTGCGATTTCTGGTACTTGCTCAGAGCATCCCAATCATAGGCGTTTTTGCCATCCGGAAACGCGTCGGCCGCAGTAATTGTGCTAGTATTAAATTCCAGGACTTGCTTTTGTATCTTGCACCGTAATGATGTCGTGAACCAGCATGGGTTTTGAAGGAAATGGACCACTGGCACTGGGGCTGGGGCCGAAAGGTTCACCCAAATGGCCAGAATGGTCGGTTATGGTGACATTTGCCGTATCTTCATAGGTAGTGCCTGGCTCTGGCGTGCCAGAAATATCGATTTGATAAGGATAACAATAACTCTCGGATGGTTCTAGCACAGGATTCATACTGATATCCACTTCCACCGAAGCAATCACGGTTTTTGAAGGTGACATAGTCAATTCATCAACAATTCTCAGATTCTCTGTAGCCATGTCGCCCTCATTAGTAACGCAAATTTCCCCATCCAACCACCTCTGTTCTGTTCCGCCATCCTTATTGGCAACAATAGTATAATTTGAGGTGCCAGTGTCACCCCTGAACAAATCAAAAAGGGACAGGGATGTCGTTTTCTCCAGGGACCAATTAAAAGTCCTGACCCAATGTAGTGATTGGGTTTTTTTTGCGGACAAAGTTGTGCCATTTTGGTCCACAGCCAAGACTGTATCATGACTTTTGAAGAACACACTTGAAATAACCATAATAAGTGTAATGGAAAGTAAAGTGAAGCTGGACAAATAAAATACTTTTTTCTTTAGTGATCTTTTTTTGGTTTTTTTAAATATTCCTGATTTCATATTGGTTTTTTTAAAAATGCGTTTATTAATTATAACATAATAAAAATAAAATTTCAAATATTGTTGGGGGGCTACGTCAAAAGAGTGTGGATCAATATGAATTAAAATTTATTTTGTATACGTTTTTAAAACATCAACCTTACACCTTTATATAAAGCTCATTTGGTTGAAGCTGATGCAAAAGAGGGGCATATTTCAAAATAACCATCACTGATAACGTAGGTAAGGAACAGGTAATATTGTCTCAGTCCGACACAACTATTAAGTCTTCTTTCGGTCCCGTGAGTTTAACCTCTCTTAAAATAGGTTCCAGCATTACCGCCGTCGGCACGCTGAATGCGACAACAAAGCAGTTAGAGGCGAAATGGATTAATGTATATTAATAGACAATAAAAAAAAAATTGGCGTTCAAATAACGAAAAGCTAAACCAACGCTTTTTTCTTATCAATCTGTATAATGTTTCTGATTAATCATTTTCAGAAGTCATTTAAAGTCTATCTTTAAATGCATATTAAGTTTAATAATTAGGTCATTTATTATTGACTTTTTTAAAAAATATGTTATTTTAATATACTAATAAATTTAATCCAATGCTATTTCCCGAAAAATCAGAAAACACTGAGTTGAAATTTAGAAATATCTATACCTCACCTGAATGGCAGGATCTTGACCCAATAAATCGTGCTCAGCTGATTATGGTGGCAGAAGGCGTAAAGCCAGGAACTATTATAGGAGGAAATTTAAGCTCTTTTTTAAAAATCATTGAAAAAATGGGGCTTGAAGCATCATTAAATACCCATCGATTTCAAATGGCTGCCGTTTATGATGTAGCTACTCCTGAAGTTATGAATAAATATCGACTTCGGCTTTTAACGGCAGATATAAGTGCTACTAAAGCTGAGTGTCATAGGATTAACGGTGAATTTTTAGGCTATCCTGCTTGTTGCACTGAAGAATATAATAATCCGCAAAAAAATTTAAAAGCAAGAATAGCCAAATCACCTAATAAATTCATTTCAAATGTAGATTTTGAACTACAGGGAATGATCGAAACAACAGGGCATTATCCTGACGAGCTCGATTTTTGCCCTCCATCATTTACCCCATGCAGCGCAAACTGTGAAAACGCCCTGTGTGTTCTTGGGAAATGGAAAATCCGCGCATTAAGATGGAGTATGGGTCAAATTTAAACTTTCTTGAAATTATTTTAATAATTGATATTGCGCATGGGGGCAAAACTTTTTTCAGGATTCCCATTTCTGATGTATGTTAAAATAAAACAAATAAATCCAAATCTTGTATTGCCTCTACATCCTTCAATGCGCCGACAAAACTTTATATACTGGTATTACGGTTGATTTGAAACGACGGATAAATGAGCATAATGATTCTAAACTTGGAGCGAAATACACAAGGGCGCGCAGACCGGTTAAACTAGTTTATTCAAAAAAATTCCGCAATCGTTCTTCAGCATCACAGGCAGAAAGTCGGATAAAAAACCTATCTCGAAAAGAAAAATTGGAATTAATAAAAACAGGGGTTAATTAAATCAACTGCTTCCCTGTTTTTATATTAATAGATAAACCAGGCAAAAGGTAAAAATTATCATGGTATCTAAGCCTTTTGAGGTGATTTTCGCACTATCACAAAAAGCGCGATGCTTAGAAATGCTATGATCCCCGCAACGCTAAAAGTTACTGATGGACTGTATGCTTTCCAAAGCAACCCCGCAAGAACAGAGGCGGGTAAATATACTATGCCTGTGACAAAATTATACACACCGATAGCTGAGGCGCGATGGTCCTGGGTGGTGATGTCGCTTATATATGCTTTTGTCTGAGCTTCGTCAATCGCATAGAAAATTCCATAAACAAGGAAAAGCGCGATAATCGCGGTTTTGCTTGAAGAGAAGACAAAGCCCGCGCACATCAATGCGTACAAAAGGTATTCGGTAAATATGATTTTTCTGCGTCCTATTTTATCCCCTATCTTTCCCACGGGAATCGAAATAAGTATGAATGAAGTATTGAAAAGCGCGTACAGAAGCACGACGTCTTTTATTTCAAATCCCACTGAATAGGCCTTGAGAAGAAGGAATGCAAAGCTGAAATAGGAAAGCGAAAAAAGCGCGGCGACCCCGAGATAACGGTGAAATTCCCCGCCAAGGGCGGAATAATTTTTAAAAATATTTTCGCGCTCTTTTGGGGCTTCCGTCTTTTTTTCATGGATAAAAAATATGAGAATTATGACTGAAAGCACCGCTGGTATGACGGCGATTTTAAAAAGGAATTGGAATGATTCAAGCTTTTGCCCAAGGGCATTTAGTATGAGAAAACCGATAAAAGGACCTAGTATCGCGCCAGCCTTATCCATTGCTTTATGGTAACCGAAAGAATATCCGATTTTTTCTTTTCCTGAGATTGTAGAAATAAGCGCGTCGCGCGGCGCGCTGCGAATGGATTTCCCCAAGCGTTCCACAATCCTAAAAGTAAACACTGCCGCAATGCTATTTGCAAAAAGTAGAATGCCTTTGGCAATAGTTGAAAATCCATATCCAAATACGGCAAATGCTTTTCGTTTGCCGGTTTTATCCGAGAGATACCCAGATACATAATCAAGAGAGGACGCGGCAAAATCCGCCAGCCCCTCCATTGTGCCGATAATGAAACTCGAAGCCCCAAGTATGACGCTCAAAAAAATCGTGAGTACCGCAAAAATCATTTCCGAACTAACATCTGTTAAAAAACTCACGATGCCGAGCCAAAAGATCTCTGCTTCAACGCCAAATATTTTGAACTTCTTTTGTGTTTCGGCCATTAAAAAAGGAATTTATTTGATTATAGTTTACATTATGAAAGTCAAAATTATTATATCAATTAACCCACCAGGGTGACATAAAAAAAATCATGGGTGCACATGATTTAGATTCTAATATGACTATGATTAATAATAATTTTAAATTTTTTTATTTGATTTCTCCAATATTAAACATGTTTACTTTCATGTTCAACCGTATCTTTTTTAGCCATTTTTTCTTCGAGATGTATAAAATAGCTAAGGCATATTCTGACGCCGATTATTAGAACGATCTGAAGTATATCTGAATAATCTCGTGCCTGAAGTGAAAGGCTTATGATGTCTTTAGCTATAAAAAAGTCGAGGCTTAATCCAAGATATAGCATCAGGCTTTTCCTCATTTTGGCGGAATAATGTTCAAAATTAAAAAAATGAATAACAAATTTAAAGGCCAGATCAATCACCCCGATAAGCACTATGATTACACCGAGATAACCAATATATATTGCGATCTGTTGGACAAAATATTCCATAAATAAAATTTTAGCTTTCTTATTATTATACTATAAAATAAACCAAAAGTCACATATTTATGGTTTGATTAATAAATAATCCAGTTCCGAGTAAATTTTCAGTTGACCATAAACATGCCACGCAGTAACCTTCACTTTTATAAATTTTTCGCTCTTTTACGCGTGATCTCATTTAGATATTTTTTCCGCAAACGGACATTTTTTGGTGTAATTTCAACATATTCATCCGCGCCGATATAACCAATGGCTTTTTCAAGCGTCATAGGAATAGGAGGGGTAAGCATTATCGCTTCATCTGAACCGGAGGCGCGCACGTTAGTAAGTTTTTTATTTTTAAGGGGGTTTACCACTATATCGGTTCCCTGGTTGTGCTCTCCAATAACCATACCTTCGTACACCTCTGTTTGCGGAGTTATAAAAAGCGGACCTCTTTCTTGTAATTTCCATAATGAGTAAGCCATAACTGAGCCGGTTTCCCCGGAAATTATTGAGCCTACTGTCCGCTTGGAAATCGGACCCATGTAAGGCGCGTAATGGTCAAAAGAGTGATATAAAGTTGCCTCACCGCGCGTAAGAAGTATAAAAAAAGATTCAAAGCCAAGGAGTCCGCGGGTCGGGACTTCAAATTCCAATAAAGTATTTCCGTTTTCGGATTTTATATTTTTCATAATCCCCTTTCTTTTGCCAAGAGCATCAATAATGGAACCGACCATTTCATCTGGAGCGTTTACAACCGCGGTTTCAATCGGTTCATGCTTAATTCCGTTTATTTCCCTCATAATCACTTCCGGCTGGGAAATCTGAAGTTCATAGCCCTCCCTCCGCATTGTTTCAATAAGTATCGCGATATGCATTTCCCCGCGCCCATAAACTTTTACAGTTTCACCGCCTTCCCTCAGCTCGATTTTCAGGCCCACATTGGTTTCCATTTCCTTCTCCAGCCTGTCGCGGATATGGCGGCCAGTTACAAATTTCCCCTCACGCCCCGCAAAAGGAGAATCATTCACCATAAAATCAACCGCAAGGGTGGGGGGATCCACCTTTATTGCAGGCAAAGGCTCAGCGTCGCTTATGGATGAAATTGTTTCTCCTACATATATATCAGGTATGCCTGCAAGCGCGACAATGTCGCCAGCGACTACTTCTTCAACCTCCTGTCTTTCCATGCCATCAAAAGTAAAAAGTTTGGTTGCGCGTGAGTTTCTTTTTGTTCCATCGGACTTTATAACCGTGATATTCTGATTAACTTTTAGCTTTCCTTCATACACCCTGCCTATAGCCATACGCCCAATGTAATTATCATAATCCAAAGTTGCGGGCTGCATGCGGAAAGGCGCGTCCACATCCCCTTTTGCCGGAGGGACATGCTTAAAAATAAAATCAAGCAATGGTTTAATATTCTTTGGTTTATCTGTTAGATGGAGTATCGCAAAGCCTTTTTTAGCAATCGTATATATATACGGAAAATCAAGTTGTTGGTTTGTTGCGCCAAGTTTAGCAAAAAGGTCGAAAGTTAAGTTAACTACCTCATCCGGCCTTGCCATTGGCCTGTCGATTTTATTGATTACTACTAAAACCTTGTGGCCGAGCTCTAAAGATTTCTTGAGTACAAACTTGGTTTGCGGCATTGGGCCTTCATACGCATCGACAACTAAAATAATCGCGTCTACGGTTCTAAGAACACGTTCTACCTCGGATCCAAAATCTGCATGGCCTGGTGTATCAACGATATTCAGCTTTTGCCCCATATAAATAATAGATGCGTTTTTGGCGTAAATGGTAATCCCCCGCTCCCGTTCCTGGTCATTGGTATCCATCGCGCGCTCTTCAAGCCCCTTTCGTGGATCATAATGCTCGCTCGCCTTCAAAAGCGCATCAACAAGAGTTGTTTTTCCGTGGTCAACATGGGCAACAATTGCGATATTCCGTATTTTCATATATAGGTTAAAGTGGATTGATGTTATATGAAACCCTGATAAAGTTCAAATAAAATTAGAGTTTCGAACTTCGAGATTCGATTTTCGATTTTTTTATAATAGCTTGCCTTTTGCTCATTATAAGCATACATTCTATCTACTTAATTTATTTACCAAATATATAATATGAGAAATTTTAGAGACGACCGAAGATCCTCAGGGCATGGTTTTGGCGGCAGAGATTCCGGAAGGCCCAGCATGCATGAAGCCGTTTGTTCCGCTTGTGGCAAAAACTGCGAAGTCCCGTTTAAGCCATCGGGTGATAAGCCTGTTTACTGCAACGAATGTTTCAGGAAAGGCAAAGATTTTGGCTCCGACAGACCCCAAGGAAGGGACAAGGGAAGGCTCGACAGAAGGGATTCAAGAAGGTTCGACACTGGAGACAGAAAAATGTACGAAGCTACCTGTTCGAAATGCGGTGAGCCATGTGAAGTTCCGTTTAAGCCATCGGGTGATAAACCTGTTTATTGCGATGAATGTTTCGGCGCCAGCAAGGGCGAGCATCCCGGATCAAAGAAGACTGATAATTCAACCATACAATTTGAGCAATTTAATGCAAAGCTTGATAAAATCATAAAAATTCTGGAATTGATAAGTCCAAAAAAACAGCATATCATTGAAAAACCAATTGCTGATGCTTATATGAAGGTAAAAGAATCAGAAACCGTAAAACCAGAGGAGAAAACAGCTGAAAAAAAACAAAAAAAGGTAACGAAAAAAGCGACAACAAAGAAACCAGCTGTTAAAAAAGCAACAAAAAAGGAGAAATAAAGTAAGCGATTGCTTAGAAATTAATCAGCATTACCCCTGTTGCAATGAGTACGGCGGCAATGCCTTTCTGAATAAGATTTTTTGCCGTAAGGTCTTCTTTAGCCAAAGAAGGGAAAAAAATAGTTAGGAGAATTCCAATTATAAAAACAAATAAAGTCGTGGTGCTGCCTATTGCCTGAACAATGCTTAGCGGGGCAAAAAGAAGCGCGTAACGGAAACCAAGCCCTCCGCCCAAGTTGATAAGCTCATTAGAGGCGTTTATCGACAAAACTGCTGTTCTGTTTACGCGGAATACGGCAATGAACTGTTTCCAGTAGTATGGAATGGCTAAGATGATGATGCCAAAAATAGCTTCGCCCGCAAATGTCCAGAAAGTCACAGGCCAAAATTCATCCTGTACCGCAAAGACCTTAAAAATTACTGAGCTTAAAGCCAGGACAAAAGCGCAGGCTAGCATAAGAACTATCAAACGTTTTTTTGTTTTACGCTCAGATTTTTTTAAATGGACTGAAAGGGAAACAGCGCCCAATATAATAAGCAAGACTCCGATGATCTGAATTGAGGTCAGCCTTTCGCCAAGGATAAAATAAGCAAGTATGTATCCAAACAAAGGAGCGGCCTGATAAAAAGGGGCGACGACAGAAGCTTCTTCAGTTTGCAAAGCCTTAAGGTAAAAAAGCATTGCGCCCATGTAAAGCAAGCCAGACATTGCTATTACTACGATGTTTTTAATCGGCATAGCAAATACTTCTGGCCTAAACCACCAGATAAATGGAAGCATCAAAAGCCCGATAAGAGCCGTAAAAACCATTAAAACCGTTACGCTTCCGTATTTGAAATAGCGTTCAACGAGATATTTATCTATATGAGTGGATACCGCCCAAAAAATAGGACCTGAAAATGCAAAAATTAGCCACATAAAAATCTAATTAAATTAGATATATCAATGTTAACAGAGGTTATTAGCTCACATCAATACAAGTACCAATAAGTTTTGAATAAAGGATTTATCAAATTTTTATGCTAACAATATAAAGAAGCCGCATCCTTATATATTTAGGAATACGGCTTCTTTCGAGATATTTGATTAACCTTTCACTTCATTATTAGTCGTTATCGGTAATCGTATATGTGTAAACTGTTGTCGCGCCCAATGTAGCGCCTGTTGGATCGGAAAGAGTCAAAATGACTGTTTCATTCGGGTCTTGGACTGTATCATCCACGACTGCTAAGCTAAGGTTCGCGCTTGTCGCACCTGTAGCAATAGTCAGCTCACCATTAGCAAGTGTGTAATCAACTCCACCTCCTGTCGCAGTTCCGGTTACAGTGTATTTTACCTTAACGTCATGAGTAGAAACCTTTGAAAGCGTTACAGGTATGCTTACCGGAGTTGCAGATTCAAGCCCGTTTCCGCTAGCGGAACTAAAGCCTACTGTAGGCTGATTGCCATCCCTGATGGTGTAAGTATAGACCTTATTTGTGCCAAGTACGGCATTTTCAGGATTTGAAAGAGTGACCACAACTGTCTCATCAAGTTCATCAAGAGTATCAGCAACAACCGCAAGAGATAATGAAGCTGTTGTCTGACCTTTTAAGATAGTCAGCTGACCGTTAGCCAGCGTGTAATCAACACCACCACCGGTTGCTGTGCCGGTTACAGTATAAGTAACCTTAACATCTTTGCCATATACAGCTGAAAGTGCTACTGGTATGGAAACTGGAGTAACAGATTCAAGCCCTCTTCCGCTTGCTGAAGAAAATTGAACATTAAGTTTTCCTTCATCTTCATCCTCATCGCCCCGTTCTTCTTTTGGTAACGCGCCTAATCCCATACTTTTATTAGAAGACTGGTTTTGTGTTATCTGAGTAGCCTCATATGTCCATTTTGCAGTCTTAGCTTTTTTTACAACAAATCTTGCCTTAACACCGACTTTCAAATCAGCAAGAGTTTTTGTTTCCTTACCGTTATCAGTAATTATAGTAACTATTGCTTTGTCAGCTTTGATAACTCTTGGATTGGGGCCTTTTTTTACGCTTACCGTTTTATTTGTGAGGTCAACGGCAGTTACAAAAGCAACAAGGTTCTGTAATTTTACAGGCTTTAATTGCTTCTGTGTCTGGCCCTTATTGGTCGTATTTCCAGTATTGCCCGAATCAGTATTGGTCGTTATATCATTTTTTTTACCATGATCATTATTAGCATTATCATTTTTTGCATATACGGGTAGTGATGTGGCAAAAAGCGAGAGTCCAAAAACACCCGCGATGAATAGAGTGATTAGTTTTTTCATATTAATATGTTTTAAAAAAATAAAATGTGGTTTCCAGCCCGGTTTAATTGACTGTCCGATATATATTACACCGCTATTTAAAAATTGTTACAGCATTTTTGTCTTATTTTTAAAAAACTTATTAAATTTAATAAAATAAATATATTTTAATCCGCCTTTAATTTTCTTTTCAGATTTGCAATAATATATTTAAATTTAAAAATTAAATTAAAAAACTATGGGAAAATTAACAACCACCCCGAAGGATGTATTCCTTCAGCTCCTTATGATGGTAATGCTTTACATTTGTGTTATAAGCTTGATCACAATATCTTTCTCGTATATAGATTACTGGCATCCGGACCCGTTAAGTTTTTATTTACAGGACACGCTTGATAGCATAAAACATGCGAGTTCAATGCTGGTCGTGGCCTTTCCGCTGCTTCTTTTGCTTGGGTGGTTCATACAAAAGGATTTTCGTAATTATCCCAAAAAACATGAGCTGAGATTCCGAAAATGGCTTGTGTATCTAACGCTTTTTATATCGGCGATAACGATAGTTATTGATCTTATACAACTTGTTTACAAATTCTACGGCGGAGACCTGACATTGCCGTTCGCTTTAAAAATCATTTCTGTTTTAATTCTGGCTGGCGCAGTATTCGGTTACTATGTTTGGGATGTACAAAGCGAACCGCACAAGTCAAAAGTGCCCGCGCGTGTCGCATGGGGTTCACTGGCTGCTGTAATTGCAATGATCGTACTTGGTTTTTTTATTGTCGGTTCGCCCACAAAACAGCGTCAAATGCGTATGGATGAACAAAGGGTCAATGATCTGTCGGCTTTACAGGGTGAAATAATAAATTACTGGACATTAAAAGATACTCTGCCGACCAGCATAGACGACCTGAAAAATGATATCCGCGGATTTATTCCGCCATTGGATCCTGAAACGCGCGAGCCCTATGAGTATAGTGTTGTCGACCCTTTAAAATTCAAACTTTGCGCCACTTTTGACCTGCCTAGTCAGCATTCAAACATTGATGGCAAAACATATCCTGTTTCAGTCCCGTACTATTATGGCGGATATCCAGCAACAAGCGAGTTATGGGATCATGGATCTGGTTTAAAATGTTTTGAGCGGAATATCGACCCATCGCTTTATCCAAAACCGGGAAAACTATAAAGAGTAACACCGAGCTTCCTTTTGCCCCTTATGTTCTGATTAAAAGATCTTGAAATCGCACATTGATTTGGAATATAATATTTTTGAAATAAAAATAAAAATTAATATTATGGGTGCAAGAGCTTTAGCAATGGCAAATAATATCAATGAGTATCCGGAAGAAGTTTCGGATATTGTTGGTACATTAATACATTTACAAGATAATAATGAAGCGCGGAAGCCGGTTAATGTCCAATTGAGAGGCTGGATTGATGATCGATTGACCATGTTGGCAAATTTTTCGCATTTAAAACCAAAATTAGCTGAAAGGCTACCTTCTAAAACAAGGAGGCAAATTGGTATGCTCCTACAAAATCCTGCATAAGTTCTCCAGCTTAATCCTAAGCCGATTTAGGCGATTAGTCTGTTAGAGGTGGGGAAGGTAAAGTAAGGGTGAAGAACCTACTTACTAACCTCCCCCGGCTATGACTATATTTGAATTAATGGGCTTAATACAAACTAAAAATAAGGCAATACTC
>Ga0315297_10000273_pt1 | contig 29296 bp, 24 predicted proteins | sample YL17G15_0_MG_FD_203628 | JGI IMG/M metagenome (GOLD analysis project Ga0315297, IMG submission 203628) | Sediment microbial communities from Yellowstone Lake, YNP, Wyoming, USA - YL17G15_0 | ecosystem: Environmental > Aquatic > Freshwater > Lake > Sediment | place: USA: Wyoming | collected...
AATTGGTACTGGTGTTGGCATTGATTTCCATATACACCAAGATGGTTATACAGATGGCTATGGTGGACAGATACAGGTTGTAAGTACAGGGCAAGACCCGAATTTTATTAATCCATATATGGCGTTTTTGGTATCTCCAACAGATTCGCATACTTCTCCTACAGAAATGATGAGAATTACAAGTTCAGGTAATGTTGGTATTGGCACGTCGAGTCCTGCATCTATGCTTTCTGTTTTTACATCATCAGCTGCTGCTGTTCCAGTAGCAGGGATTGTTAGGATTGGAAATTATGATTATAGAGCACAGACTAACAAGCAAGTTCTTTCGTTAGCCCCAGGTATTTTTGGCATTGATTTGCCTGGAGTAGGTAACGGAGCATTTATTGTAAACGAGAACGGCAAGGTTGGTATTGGTACGAATAGTCCTACGGAGAAGTTTGTTGTTGATGGTGGTGCAGGTACTGGTGGTATTAAAGTTAGGGGTTATATTAGTGGTACTGGTTATGAGGCTACTTCTACTTTCTTAGATAATTATCTTGGTGAAACAAGAATTTATTCTGCTGGTTCTGGTGGTGCTCGTGGTAGTTTTTCAATTAATTTAGTGAACGCTTCTGGCGGAAACTATACTAGTCCATTATTTATCACTAGTGCTGGTAATGTTGGTATTGGCATAACTAGTCCTGGTGCTAGGTTGGATGTTAATGATAATATTACTACTCTAAATTCTTCTGGGGTTGTTTCTTTTGCAAACAGTAATAACAATGTTGATTCAAGCCCTGCAGTAAGTTATCCTGTTGCGTCTTTTTATAGGAATGGAAAAGTTGGTACTACTTTTAGTTCATTATTGCAGATTGGGATATCAAGGTGGGAGGTTGCGGGGACAGCGGCAAGGACTCAGGCGGATTTTATGTTGTTACACGGTTCAAATGGGGGTAATCCTGATATCACTGTTATGTCTTTAAGAAGTAACGGCAATGTTGGTATTGGCACGACTAGTCCTGATTCGATGCTTAATATCAAGGGTGATTATAATATTCATTTGGAGCCTTCGGGTGGTAGTCCTGTGAATTATTATCTTACTAGTAATAGTGCGAATAATATTATTGGTGTTAATATTAGGACTAAGACTGGTGTGTGGAATGTTCCTAATCAGAGCAAAGCTTCTTCAGGTATTGATTTTAGCACTTACGAACTTGATGGTTCTGCTGGCAGCATAAATTTTGGTACTAGGCCTGCTGGTGAGGCTTCAACCACTTTGACTTCTAGGATGATTATATTAAATAATGGTAACATGGGTATTGGCACGACTAGTCCTCAAGATAAACTTCATGTTGTAATGAATTCAACATCGAACGGTTATGGTGTTTCTATTGCTGCGGTGAATTCTGGCGGATCTGGAAGTCAGCCTGCGGTAGCTTATTTAGATTCATCAAACTCAAGAAGATGGTCGGCGGGAATTGATGTTAGTAGTGATTCTTTCAGATTAACAAATGCTTCCGGCATTACAAAATTTTTTATCAATCAGGCTGGCAATGTTGGTATTGGTAACACTAGTCCTGCGCAGAATTTGGTTGTTCAGAGTGGTGGTGCTTGGTCTAGGTTGAATGCTGGTGATAGTACATTCACCGCGTCTTCTTCGAGGAGTATTAAGGAGAACATTGTTCCTTTCAATGTGGGTGGTGTCTTGGATAGGGTTGCGAGTGTTCCTGTTGTGACTTATGATTTCAAGCCTGAGTTCTGTAATAATGGTGGTGGTTGCAAGGACAAGCTTGGTTTGATCGCTGAAGATTTCTACACAGTGCTTGGTAGGGGTAGTGATTCTAGCATCAATGGTCAGGATGTGAGCATGGCTTTGTGGCTTGCTGTTCAGGAGTTGAAGAAGGAGAATGATGCTTTGAAGGAGTTGGTTTGTGAGGATCATCCTGGTGCTGAGGTGTGCAACTAATGATTTTTTCCGTTTTCATTTCAGGGAATGTGTGTGAGGTGTTTTGTTTATGGTTAAGTTGGATGGATTTGTTCATATAATTAAACAATTGTGCAATAAAATGAACAAAGAGATAAGGGTTTTCATATTATGCCTTTTTGGGTATAATGTTATACCTTTGGAGATATAATCATGGTTTTTGAAAAGAAAGTTTTATTAACCAAAAATGGTGAATATTAACCAAAAATGGTGAATATGTTGGAAGATGCGGATAAGTTGTTTAGGTTTTTTGGTTTAAGTTTTGGTAGTGGGGAGACTATTAGGCAGGTTAGTTTGGATACTAAGGTTCCGTATACTACTTTGAGCAGGTTGGTTAAGAGGTTTGAGAAGCAGGGGTTGGTGAAGTTAAAAACGGTTGGTAAGTCTGTTGTTTGTTCTTTGAATTTTAAGAATACTATGGTTAAGCAGCATCTTATTCTTGCTGAAGAGTCTTACAAAGATTTTTTTATAAGTAAAAAATTATTAATAAAAAAGGTTGCGAATGTTATTAGAGAGAATAAGTCATCCAGTTTTTCAGTTTTGCTTTTTGGTTCTTTTGCTGCTGGTAAGGAGCAGAAGAGTAGTGATTTGGATTTGTTGTTTATTGCTGATTCAAAAAGTGTTGTTAAAGCAGTAATCAGTGAGTTTAAGAGTTTAGAGCAGATATATGATATAGAGATTAACAGTTTGGTTTTTACGAAGAAACAGTTTGGTGAGATGTTGCGTGCAAGTGAGGAGAATGTTGGCAGGCAGGTTTTGAAGAATCATGTTGTGCTTTACAATCCTGAGCTTTTTTGGAATGTTGTTTTTGAGGTTTTAGCATGAGTTTTGACAAGGATTGGTACAAGGAAAAGTTTGAGGAGCTTTTAAGTAAGAGAGAGAAAGATAAGTTTTTCATAAAGGAAAGCTCTGCTGGTTTCAAGATTGGTCTTTATCAGAAGAAGGGTGAGAAGAGTTTTATGATTGCTTCTTTCTTGTTGAAGGCTGCAAGGGATAAGAAGTTGAGGGATTCAGTTAATCTTCCTGATGAGTTGTTTCTCAATTATTGGGTTATTACTGTTAGTTATTATTCTATGTTGTATTTGGCAAAATCTCTTATTTTGACTAAGGGTTATGAGACAGATGATCATTTTAGCACTCAGGTTGCTTTAGGTAATTTATTTGTTGTGACTGACGAGCTTGAAAGGGAGGATTTGGAGTTGCTTGATCAGTCTTACAAGATTTTTGAGGAGGAATACGTTTCTTATTTTGAGGAGGCTAGGAAGGAGAGCAGGATTGCTAGGTATTCTGCTGTTAAGAGTTATGAGAAAGAGAGGGTTGAGATCATTTATAATAATGCTAAAAATTTTATTGCAAAGCTGGGTTTGATGGTTTTGGAGAATAAGAAATGATTAAGTGTTACGAGGAGAAAAGGGCGGAGTTAATGAGAGCAACAATTTCGTTCCGGGTTTTGTTTTTTGTTTTGGTTTCTTTATTTTTTGCATCCTCAGTTTTTGGTGTTAGTTATGTGAATACTTTGGGTAGTAATCAGTCTTTAGGGAATAATGGTTTGTTGTTTTTGGATAACACTAATGCCAAGGTTGGTATTGGTACGACTAGTCCTAATTACAAGTTGGATGTTAATGGTGTTACTAATCTTGGTGGGACTAAGTTTTATGGTGTTAAGAGTATTGTTGTTCCTATGAATAGTACTGGTTCGTATACTTTGTTTAGTTGTTCTAGTATTGGTGATTGTCAGGGTGATTATATTTTGAAGGTTCATCGTAATCAGCGTTTCAAGTCTTATTTTGAGGAGTTTGTTATTTTTTCGTATGATACTGGTGGGCCTAGTTATCATTTGGATGTTCAATCGCGTGGTGCAAGAAAAGAAAGTATTAGTGGTTGGACTACAGGTATGGTTACTTTTGATTGGACTTTGACTACTGGCGGCGATGGCAATCTTGGCGGCGGTGATACTAGGTATGTGAATATTACTCTTTCCAACTGGGGTGGTATGGGTAGGTGGTTTACTCCTGTAGATAATCCTCAGATAGATTATACTATTGAAAAATTGGAGTAGTGAGGTGCAACTAAAATGTTTTTGTTTTCGATTAAGGGAATGTGTGTGAGGTGTTTTGTTCAAAAAATGATTAAGCGTTACGAGCAGAAAAGGGCTGAGTTTGTTTTTTTGGAAAGGTTTTTATATAACCTTTATTGTGGTTATTATAACCTTAATGGTGGTTATTTATGGGTTTGTTAAGTTTTTTGAAATCAGACAAGGATGCTAGGAAAGTTTTTGGAGAGAGAGAATTAAAGATTGTTGAGAAGCAGTTGTTAGGTGTTGCTCTCTCCCAGTCTGAGAAGAATAGGCTTTCTAGGGATGTTAGGAGGAAGTTTGAGTTTATCAAAGAATCTGCAAGATTTTCTGATGAGTTTGAGCTTAAGAAAGCTAGTGAGATTATGAGGATGGTGGGAGATGCTAAGGAAGTAATTAAGGGTGATGTGTTATCTAAACATGTTGTAAATATAACATTGTTTGGTTCTGCTGTTGAGAACAAGCTAACTTTAAAGTCTGATATTGATGTAGCTGTTAAGTTTGATGATATTAATTTGAGGGATGCTACTTTGTTCAGGAAGAGGGTTTCAGGAAGGGTTAATCATAAGGTTGACGTTCAGGTTTACAATATTTTGCCAAAAAAGATCAGGGACGAGATTGATAAGAATGGGAAGGTATTAAGATGAGGGTGCTCGATAAATTAGAAGAACTGAAAGGTTATGTTTCTGAGCTAGAAGAGATAATGCCTGGTAATCTTCAGGAGTATGCTGATTTAAAGACCAAGGCTGCTTGTGAGAGATATTTTGAGAGGATAATGGAAGCAGTGATGGATCTTTCTTTTTTGATAATAAAAGAGAAGGGGTGTAAAATTCCTGAGGAGGACAAGGAGGCTTTTGATATTTTGGTGAAAGAGGGGGTCATTTCTCAGGAATTGTCTGAGAAGTTGAAGGATGCTAAGGGTATGAGGAATATAATTGCTCATGAGTACGGAAAAATAGATGATGAGTTGGTGTTTCATTCAATAACTGAAGAGTTAGTGGAAGATATTAAGAGTTTGATTAAAGAGGTAAGGAAGGGTTTGTTCAAAAAATGATTAAGCGTTACGAACAGAAAAGGGCTGAGTTGGTGAATCTAGTTTTCATTTTTGTAGTTTTGTTTTTGATGGCTTTCGTGCTTTTCTTTGCTGGTCAGTCTTTGACTGGTGCTGTTGTGGTTAGTTTTGGGAATACTAGTAATCCTGATGTTGTTGAGCTGAACTTTTCAGAGCAAGGTTCTCAAGTGATAACTTTGTACAACGTTTACAACAAGACTTACGTAAATGCTAATCTTACTTTGAATGGTTCATTGTTTGGCGGTGTTTGGCAGTTGAGTGATTGGTTTGATGTGAGTGAGAATCAGTCTGGTCATAACTATCAGAGTGCTGTTACTGTTTGTGGTGTTGATAGTTGTGGTGGTGATTTGTCTTGTGAGATTGACACGAATGGTTTTATTCAGTTAGATCTTTCTGTGCATCCGAATACTGATTCAATCATTCTTTCTTTGAAGAAGGGTAGTTTTGTTGCTAATAATACTTTCAATATTTCTGTTGATGGCTTGGTTTCTAAGCACGAGTTGGATGTTGGTTCTTGTGATTATATGAATTTGACAGTCACAGGTCTTTCTTCTGTCTCTTCTGATGGCGTTGTTGTTTTGAGGATTTATCCTCCTACTGCTAGTGGTAAGGTCAGTCTTGGTTATTTGAAAATTTATTCTAACTCTTCTTATCCTTTAAATCCAAAATTATTTTTGGGCACGACTCAGGTCTGGAATTTTTCAGGAAAATTCAATAGTTCAGAGTCAACATCTGATTTCTCTGGTGTTCTTAATAATTATTTATCTGACAAGTCTAATCCTTTGAATGTGTCATTAAACTTAACTTCAGATTCTGCTGGTATCATCACTTTGTCAAATCTTAATTTGGAGTATGTGGAGTATCCTCCGGTTTATTCTATCATTCCTGATCACTTGGTATCAATGGATGTTAACAAGGTTAATGCTTTCAATTTGTATTCTTATTTTAGTGATCAGAACAGTGATGTTTTGTCTTTTAATTTTTCAGGTAATTCTTTTGTGAACATTACTATTTCTTCTTCTGGTTGGGTTTCTTTCTTTCCTCCTGCTAACTGGACTGGTTCGGATTTTGTTGTTTTCTCTGTGAGTGATGGCACTACAAATAATTATTCTAATAATATAACATTAAACGTTTCAGATACTAATCGTGCTCCTAAACTTAATAAGATACAGTGTTTCAATGGTTCTTGGGGTTCTTGTTCTGGTGTTGTGTTCAACGTTAACTTTTATGTTAGGGTTAATTGCACAGATCTTGATTATAACATGAACAAGGCTGTTTTCAGTCTTTATAATTTGGAGGATGATAAGTTTTTGTTTAATAGTACAGCATCTTCTTCTAACGTGAGTGACTGGTACTATTACAATTATCACCAGTCAGTTAAAGATTCTGGCAGTTTCAACTTGAGTGTTTCTTGCGTTGACACTTTCAACATATTGAATTCTTCTTCAACAAGTTTCAGCATTCCTTGGGGTACTTTGTCTGTGAATATTCTTGATCCTTCTTCAAGCATTGACCAGACTAGACTAAAAACTTTCACAGTTAAGGCAGAAGTTAGTTGTAATGGTGGAGAATGCGGCACAGTAAATGCGACATTAGATCCTCAGGTTGTTGAACCAAGTGATAGTTCTAAAGGTTTCTCTTTGTGGGAATGGATTAAAAAATTATTCTCTTCAGGAATAACTGGTGCAGCAGTGTTCAGCGGCGGTGATGGCACTCCAGAAAGCCCTTACGAAATAACAAACTGCACAGAACTCCAAGCAATGAACGAAAACCTAACAGCAAACTATGTTCTGATGAATGACATCAATTGTTCTGACACTAAGACGTGGAATTCTGGCGCTGGTTTTGTTCCGATTGGAGATTTTCAACATGCTTTCACTGGAATTTTTGATGGACAAAACCATACTATTAATGGATTGTTTATTAATAGGCCTGATGATGCAGGTATTGAAGGAGTAGGATTATTCTCCTATTTAAAAGATGGAGCGGTTATAAGAAATGTAGGATTAATTAATATAAACATTACTGGAGCTGCATATACTGGTGGATTATTATCATATGGTGAAACTGGATTTTCTGTCTCTAATTGTTATGTAACTGGAACAGTAAAAGGAGTTTGGGTAAATGGACAAGCTTTAGGGGCTGTTGCTGTTGGTGGACTGATTGGACAAAGTCAGGATGGTTCTGTAACAAATTGTTACGCAAATGTGAATGTTTCATCAGATTGGGATATGATTGGTGGCCTTATAGGATTAAATGATGGTTATTTATCTAATTGTTACGCAACAGGTTCAGTAATTGGAAATAGGCAGATTGGTGGGTTAACAGGTAGCCTGGGAGAAAATTATAATGTCACCAATTCTTTTGCTACAGGCACAGTAACCGGAAATAGTGATGTTGGTGGGTTAATTGGTACTCTATCTTCTGGTTCTGTAATTATTAACTCTTTCTGGAACAATAATACTAACAATCCTGATGATTGTTATAGTGGGGGAAATGATGGTTGTACTGCAATACAAGACAATCAATCATATTTCTATTCAAGCTTGAATCCTCCAATGTCTAGTTGGGATTTCACTAATATCTGGAAAGAGAACTCGAATGATTACCCTTCTTTGAAATCTTTCAGTTCTTGTCTTGATTCTGATTCTGACACTGTTTGCGATGATGTTGATAATTGTGTGAATGTTTCTAACCCTTCTCAGTCTAATAATGATTCTGATAGTTTTGGTGATTTGTGTGATTCTGATCCTTGTGGTCAGAATACTGTTGCTAACCAGTCAAATTGTGTCTGTGATGCTTCTTTTTACAATTCTAATGGTTTGTGGAGTGATGGTTGTGAGTTGCATGATAGTGATGGTGATGGTGTAATTGATTCTATTGATAATTGTGTTAATGTTTCTAACCAGAACCAGTCTGACATAGACGGTGATGGCATGGGTGATTTGTGTGATGTTGATGGTGATGGTTCACTAGGCAATCCTTACCAAATTAATGATTGTCAGAAGTTGCAGAATATGAGTAAGAATTTGAGTGCAAATTATGTTCTAACAGATGACATTGATTGTTCTGATACAATAAACTGGAATATTGGAGCAGGATTTACACCAATAGGAAACGCCACAGCATCTTTTACAGGAACTTTTGACGGAAGCAATAACACAATAACTGGACTTATGATTTATTTGCCAACAACAAGCAAGGTTGGATTATTTGGATCTACAATGGGGGCAGTAATAAAGAATATAGGATTAGTTAACGTAAACGTAACCGGTTCCAACTATGTTGGCGGGCTCGTTGGTGATGGTTATTCTGCTACCCGTAGCGTCAGCATCCTTAACTCTTATTCTACAGGAAACGTAAACGGCACCAAATATGTTGGCGGTCTCCTTGGTTCAAGCCGTGGCCAAATCTCTGATTCTTACTCTACTGCAAATGTAGTACTGCGAGGCGGCTCGAGTTCAGTAGGAGGCCTTATTGGCTGGAATGAAGCATGCAATGTTTCTGATTCTTATGCCACTGGAAACGTAACCGGAACAGGCAATTATGTTGGCGGTCTCGTCGGCCAAAGCTCAAATAATTGTTACTACTTCAATTCTTATGCCACAGGAAACGTAACCGGAACAGGCAATTATGTTGGTGGTCTTATCGGCGGCAACGGTATGGGAGAATTTTTTATATCTAAATGTTACTCTACAGGAAATGTCATGGGTGGAACGGGTGTCGGAGGCCTCATCGGCCAAAGCGTGTCTTTAACTACCAGTAACATATCCAACTCTTATGCCACGGGAAACGTAACTGGAACAGGCAATGATGTTGGTGGGTTGTTAGGAATGAATTTTGCGTATGTAACTGATTCTTATGCTACAGGTATAGTAACCGGCATGGGCAGTTATATTGGTGGCCTAGTCGGCAGACTCAGAGTAGGTGGTGTGGTCTCCAACTCTTTTGCTACAGGTGCAGTGACAGCCACAGGAATTGATTTTGGTGGATTAGTTGGACAAAACCTGGGTTCTGTAACTAATTCTTACTGGTATGATAATGCGGGGGATAGTGCAACGCAATGTATTGGAAATGTAGCTGATGCTTGTGACAGCAATACTCAGACTATAAGCTATTTTCAAGGAGATGTTTATCCAGCCAATGCTCCAATGTCTAGTTGGGATTTCACTAACATCTGGAAAGAGAACGCAGGAGATTATCCTACGCTGAAAGCTTTCCTTCCTTCTGGACCATCTTGCACTGACTCTGATGGTGATGGTTATAATGTTTCAGCTGCTGGATGTGGTATAGCAGATTGTAATGATTCTAATAATCAAACCAATCCTGGAGCGAATGAATCATGTAATGGTGTTGATGATGATTGTGATGGAGCAACTGATGAAGGTGTAAAAACAACATTCTATTTAGATGTAGATGATGATGGATATGGAAATGCAACAAATACAACACAGGCATGCAGCGTTCCAGATGGTTATGTAAATAATAGTCTAGACTGCAATGATAATAATAACTTGATTAATCCTGGTGCTTTAGAGGTATGTAATGGTATTGATGATAATTGTGATTCATCTATTGATCCTGGATGTAATTGTTCTAATGGTGCGAATCAGTCTTGTGGTTCTGATGTTGGTGAATGTGTGAGTGGAACTCAGGTTTGTTCAAATGGCAGTTGGGGTGCTTGTGGTGGTTCTTATGTTGGTCCTGTGAATGAGACTTGTGATGGTTTAGATAATGATTGTGATGCACAAACTGATGAGGGTGTAAAAACAATATTCTACTATGATTCAGATTCAGATAGTTATGGAACTGCTTCACAAACACAACAAGCATGCACGCAACCAGATGGTTATGTAACAAGTAACACAGACTGTAATGATAATGATCCATTAATAAATCCCGGAGCGACAGAATCATGTAACGAAATAAATGATGATTGTGATGGCCAGACAGATGAGGGTGTGACATCAACGTTCTACCAAGATTCAGATTCAGATGGTTATGGAAATCCAAATGTATCAACACAATCATGTGACCTGCCAGGAGGGTATGTGACTGATAACACAGATTGCAATGATAATAGTGATTCAATCTATCCTGGAGCGACTGAAGCCTGTAATGGTGTTGATGATGACTGCGATAACCAGATAGATGAGGGTGTGACAACAACATTTTATAGAGATGTTGATGGAGACAGTTATGGAAATTCAAGTGCAACAACGCAAGCATGTTCAGCACCTACAGGATATGTAGAAGATAACACAGACTGCAAGGATAATAATACATCAATATATCCTGGAGCGACAGAGGTTTGCAATGGTGTGGATGATGATTGTGATGGACAAACTGATGAAGGTGTTACAACAACGTTCTACCAGGATTCTGACTCAGATGGTTATGGAAATGTTTCACTAAGTCAACAAGCATGCTCACAACCATCTGGGTATGTAACAAGCAACACAGACTGCAATGATAATAATGATTCAATCCATTCTGGAGCAAATGAAACGTGCAATAGTATAGATGATGATTGCAATGGACAATTTGATGAAACATTCGACACTGATAGTGATACTGTGACTAGTTGTGGAACGTACACGACTGATGGAAGCATTGTTCAGACAGGACCAGATAATTGTCCTAACATTTATAATTCTGACCAATTAGATAATGATGGTGATGGTTTAGGTAATGCTTGTGATTCAACTCCTTGCGGCCATAATACTCATCATTTTGAAGATGGTTGTGATTGTGATGTTTCTTTTTACAATTCCAATAATAACTGGAGTGATGGTTGTGAGTTTCAGGATAGTGATGGTGATGGTGTTGGTGATTCTGTAGATAATTGTGTTTATTATTCTAATGCTGGCCAGGAGAATAACGATAGTGATGTTTTGGGTGACGCTTGTGATAATTGTCCCACAGTTTCTAACTTGGATCAGTCTGATAGTGATGTTAATCAGTCATTGCCGCATCTGTTTGTAACTAAGTGGGGTATTAGTGGTCAAGCAGATAATCAATTTAGTGATCCTGCTGGTGTTGCTGTTGATTCTTCAGGAAATATCTATGTTGCAGATACAAATAATAATCGTGTTCAGAAGTTTTTGCCTAATGGTTCTTTCATAGCAAAATGGGGTATTAATGGTTCTGGTGATGGTCAATTCAGTAATCTTAGTGGTGTTGCTGTTAGTTCTTCAGGTAATGTTTACGTTGCAGATACTGGTAACAACAGAGTTCAGAAGTTTGATAGTGCTGGAGTTTTCATAACAAGTTTGGGAAGTTTTGGTTCTGGTGATGGTGAATTCAACTATCCTTACAGGGTTGCTGTTGATTCTTCAGGAAATGTGTTTGTAGCAGATACGGCTAATCATCGCATTCAGAAGTTTGACAGTGATGGTGGGTTCATTGCTTGTCTTGATTCTTCTGCTAGTGGTTGGAATAGCTCTGGTTGTATTGCAACTTCTGGTACTGATAGTGGCCAGTTCAGGAGGCCTTATGGCGTTGTTGTTTCTTCTGGAAATATTTACGTTGCAGATTCTGGTAATAATCGTGTTCAGAAGTTAGATTCTAATGGTGTATTCCAAGGCTGTCTTGGTAGTGGTATTTCAGGATGGCAGAATCCTTGCACAAGCTTTGCACCTGACACAGATGATGGTTCTTTCCAGCGTCCTCGTGATGTTGCTGTTGATTCTTCTGGAAACGTTTACGTTGCTGATACAAGTAATCATAGGATTCAGAAGTTTGACAGTAATGGAACGTTTATAACATCATGGGGTGGTCAGGGTTCTGTATCTGGTCAATTCAGCAGGCCTTATGGTTTTGCTGTTGATTCTTCAGGGATTGTTTACGTTGCAGATTCTGGTAATAATCGTGTTCAGAAGTTCAAGCCTGCAGGTGATGGTGTTGGTGATTTGTGTGATTCTGATCCTTGTGGTCAGAATACTGTTGCTAACCAGTCTAGTTGTGTTTGTGATTCTGGTTTTGTTAATCAGAATGGTAACTGGGTTGATGGTTGTGAGAGTTCTGATGTTGATGTTGATGGTGTTGCTGATTCTGTTGATAATTGTGTTAGTGTTTCTAATTTTAACCAGAATGATACTGATGGTGATGGCAAGGGTAATGCTTGTGACAATTGTGTTTCAATAAGTAATTTTGCTCAGAGTGATTCTGATGGTGATAGTGTTGGTGATTCTTGCGATAATTGTTGGGAGATTTCTAATATAAACCAGTCTGATATAGATAGTGATAATATTGGTGATGTTTGTGATACTCATGATGGTATCTGTATTCCTTCTGAGATTGGTGATGGTAGTGGTGTTATTCCTGATTGTTGTAATGATTCTGATGAGGATGGTTTTGCAGAGCCTGGATGTATTTACACTATTGGCTGGCCTCTTTGCAAGATTTATTCTGACCCTAACTGCACTGATAATTGTCCTGGTGTTTTGAATGATGACCAGACTGATTCTGATAATGATACTTTAGGTGATGGTTGCGATAATTGTGATTATATATCAAATCTTAACCAGTCTGATGTTGATGATGATACTTTTGGTGACTTGTGTGATAATTGTCCTTCAATTAACAACACTGACCAGACTGATTGGGACCATGACGGTTTTGGTGATGTGTGTGATTCAACTCCTTGCGGTCAGAATGCTTATTGGAATAATTTGAGCAGTTCTTGCGCTTGTAATGTGAATTTTTACAATTCTGATGGTAATTGGGATACTGGTTGTGAGGATCCTGACTCTGATGGTGATGGTTATACAGATAATAATGGAGATAATTGTGTTAATGTTTCAAATCCTTCACAGTCTAATTCTGATAGTTTGAATGATAATTTAGGAGATGCTTGTGATTGTGGTAGTGATGGTTTGTGCACTGCTAAGGATTATTGTCCTTCTCATGGTGGAGATCCTGATTGCGTGTATGATTCTGATGGTGATGGTTTTAATGATGATCAGGACAAGTTGTTGGGTGATACTGACAATGTTACTGTTTCAGGTATTACTTCTTTGAATATCTCAATTGGTGGTAGTGAGAATTTGTCTCAATTATTCACTGGTGTTAGTGTTGTTGATTTCAGCGATAATGGTAGTGTTGTTGTTGAGTTTAGTCATAACTTTTCTGAAACTACTATTAATTTGTCTAATGTTGTTATTTCAAAGCAGTCTTCTTCTGACAAGAAAGGTTTTGTTTTGGTTTCTGGTTTGAATCTTTCTTCTGGTCAGACAAAAACTATTTATGTTGACAAGCTTTCAGGTTCTAGTAAGTTATGCATAAAAGATTCTCCTGTAACTCTTATTTCTGAGGTGCACAATCATTGCAAGGGTACTTCAGAGTATGAAATCCAGTGTCCTGGTTCTGTTGCAGCTATTAATTGTTCAATTGTTGGTAATAAATATCATGTTAGTGGTTTGCAGCATTCTGGTATTGTAGAGACTAAAGGAATAGTTCCTATGGGTTCAGGTAATCCTTTCTACACTAACGACCAGAATCCTAGGGATGCATTAACTACCAATTGTCTTTCAGACATGAAGGCCGGTGATAAGTGTAATGTTTCTTGGGTTGTCAACACTACTGGTTCGTCAAATAAGAGTTATGATTTCTTTGTTTACGCGAATTCATTAAATTATTCTTCAAAGATCAACATCACTGAATCGAATCATTTTAATGTTTCCATAGTTAACACTGCTCCAAATGTTTCAACAATCCCTGCTCAGTCTTGGGATAAGGCTAGTTCTAAGACAATAAATCTAAGCACTTACTTCACTGATTCTGACAATCAAGAACTATCTTACTCAATCACAGGCAATTCTAGTATTTCAGCCACTTTTGTTGGTGACTTACTAACATTCTCTGCTTCCAGTTCTTGGTTTGGTTCTGAAACAGTTATTATATCAGCATCTGATGGTGAATTCAATGTTTCTTCTAACAATTTAACTTTAACAGTCAATGATGTTGTAGTAACAACCTCTTCAGGTGGCGGTTCTTCTGGTGGCGCTAAATCTCTTCCTGAGAGTATTACTTCTTTTGGTAATGTGATTCCTAACAAAGATTATATTATTTCTATGAATAGTGTTGTTTCAAGAATTTTCTTCAAGGTAAATAAGGAGTTAAGAGATGTTTCTTTCAATGTTATTACTCCTAATAGTGTAGACAAGCCTTTAGAAGAGAATGTTTTCAAGTATTTTATCATAGAAAAGACTAATGTTAACAACAATGATTTGACAGATTTGAGATTAGAATTTGTAGTGGACAATTCTTTTGCTGACAAGTACGAGTCTATTATAATTAAGCGTTTCAATAATAATAGGTGGGATGATGTTCTTACAAAGTTGAACGTTAAAAGCAAGGATGTGTCTTATTATGTTGCTTACTTGAATGGTTTCTCTACTTTTGCTATTGTTGGGGTAAAACAGGTTATTGCCCCATTAGAACAAAGTTTAAATATGAGTGGTAAGGATATATTCTTAGGGGTAGATAAAAAGATGGTGATAGAGCGTATTCCTTTACCTAATAGTATTCCTCCTATTGATATACTCATTCTTGGAGGTATTATCATATTGTTAGCTTTTGCTTCTTTCTTGTTGTTTAAGCTTTCAAAGAAGCCTGCACAGCAAGAGTTAACCAGGAAGAGGAAGTTGGAGGAGCAAAAGTTGTTGTTGAAGAGGGAAAAGCTTCAGCTAAAGTTAGAGTTTGAGAAGAGGAAGGAGTTGCAGAGGAGAGCTGATAGGGCTGCTAAATCTAGGTCTAAACAGTTGAGGAGTAAGAAGTTTAAGAGTTTAATATTGAGTTTCTCGCATTACTTAGGTATTTACAAGTCAGAGGAGGAAAGAAGAGAAATTTCTAGAAAAAACGAGTTGAGAAGGAGAAGGATTGAGCAGGAAAGATTGATGATTATTGAGGATAGGGAAAGGACTAAGAGAGAGTTAGTAAGGGCTAAAGAAAGAGAAAGGTTGAGAAGACAGAAGCAGGAAGAGATAGAAAGTAAGAGGAAAGAGTTTGGTGAGAGAGCCAGAAAAGCTGCAGAGACAAGATTAGTAAGAGAGAAGGAGAGGCAGGATGCTGAGAGAAAACTGCAGGAAGAGTTGGAGAGACAAAAGTTGGAAGAAGAGAAGGAAGCTTTGAGAAGAGAGAAATTAGAAGCAGAGTTGGAAGAGAAGAGAAGGTCTGAATTAGATGAGAGAGCTAGGAAGGCTGCTGAGACTAAAAGATTAAAGCAGCTAGAGAAAGGTAAAGAGGAATATGAGAAGCAGAAATTTTTGGAAGAAGAAAATTTGAGAAAAGAGAAAGAGAAGGCTTTGAAAGAGGATGAGTTGAGAAGGAAGAAGGAAGAGTTAGAATTGCATAAAGAAAAAGAAAGTTTGAAGCAGAAAGAGCTTAAGAGAAAAGATGAAGAGTTAAGGAAGAAGAAAGAGTTGGAAGCAGCTAAGGAAAGGGTTAGGTTGCATAAGGAAAAGTTAGTTAGGGAAAGAAGTTTGAAAGCTAAGAAGCAAATAGAGCAGGCTAAGAATAAAGTTTTTAATGTTTTACATTCATTCGGTCTTTACAAGTCAGAAGAGGAGAAGAAGGACGAAAGGAAGGGAGAGAAAGAGTTTGCTTTGAAGGAAGTTGATAAGAAGAAGCACACGGCTATTTTGAAAGACACTCATGAGTTCTTGAAGAAAGAGCAGGAGAAGACTAAGAAGCAGAAGCTTTTATTGGAGAAGACTAAAAAGTTAAAGGAGAAGAAGAAGGAAGAGCTTGTTATGGATTTGCCTCCTCCACCTGAGACTGTTGAGGAAAGGCCTTCTTTTTTCAAGTCTTTGTTTAGGAAGAAGGAAGAGCGGGTTAAGGATTTACCTAATTTGAATGAGTTGGAAGAGCAGTTAGTTGTTGAAGGAAAAGTTGGAAAGAAGAAAGTTAAATCAGGTGGGAAGGTTAAGGGTAAGAAGGGTAAGAGAGAGAAAGTTGTTGAGGAGTCTGTTCTTGAGAAGAGGTTTGAGGGTAAGTTTGGTATTAAAGAGGGTATTGAGGTTGAGTCTTCAGCTTATAGATTAGTTCAGGAGGCTGGTAAGGAGAAGCCTTCTTTTTTCAAGTCTTTGTTCAAATCAAAGAATAAGGAAGAGCATTTGGAGTTGCCTCCTTTGCCTGATATAGAAGAGGAATTAGTTGTTGAACAGCCTGTTGTTGAGGAGAAACCTAAGAAGGTTAAGGGTAAGAAAGGAAAGGCCAAGGTTGCTATTGTTAGTGAAGTTCCTGTTGAAGAAGTAAAGCCTGCTGTTGTTATGGTTCCTCAAATCAAGGTTGACACTGATTTATTGGTCAGGATTGCTGAGAAAGCGATTAATTCCGGTCATTCTAGGGATGATATTGTTAGGAAGATGAAAGAGAAGGGTTGGAGTGATAACATCATCAATCTGGTGTTGTCTAAGGTTAAGATTTCTCGAGAAAGATTGTTGTCTCAGCACTTGGATGAGATTGATAGAAAGCTTAACAAATTATAGTTCTAGCCATTTGTCTATGTTTTCTGCGACTTGTTTCAGGTCGTCCATTGTTCTGTTCAGGTCTTTTTTTATTTCTTCAATTAGTGTTTCCAGATTATCTACTCTTAGCATGTACTTGTTTTGTTCGTGGATTACTATTCCGCTTTCCATTAGTTTGTTCATGTGATGGATTACTGTTCCTCTAGAAAGTGCAAGTTTTTCAGCAATCTCATCGCTTGTTAGTGGGATGTTTTTTTTCGCGCTTTTTATTAGTTCGATAAATATTCGAAAGCAGCTTTTATCCTTATCTCGAAGATTAAATAGTCCTAGAGAATTTCCAAACCATTGCAGTTCTTCGTTTATGTTTTTTCTTACTGGTATCCTGTGTCTTACTATTGTTATTCTTTGGCTTGTTATGATCAAATTATTCACCGTTTATTTATAAATAACATCCTTAAGGTTTACTTATTTAAATACTTTTTCAGAAAGGTTTAAATATTAGTAGTTCATTCTAGTTAGTAATGGTTGATTTAAGCTCAACAAATATATCAAAGAGAACATCTCTTGATAAGATATTGAAGATTGCTTTCCAGTGTGCGAAGTGCGGCAATTGCTGTGCTTATAGCACTGGTTTTTTGGTTGGCGATGATGTAAAGAACATCGCTAAGTTCCTCAAGATTTCAGAGGAAGAGCTTAAAACAAGATATTTGGATGAGATTGAGCAGTTTAATACAAAACTTTTCAGGCCTAAGACAACCAAAAAGCCTTTTGGTCCATGTATTTTCCTGAAAAACAATGAGTGCTCAATTCAGAAAGTCAAGCCTTTGCATTGCAGGATTGGCAATTGTAACGAAAAAGGTCAGGAATTGTCAGCTTGGTTCACGCTTAACTATTGGGTTAATGCAAAAGATCCAGAATCTGTAAGACAGTACAAGATTTACATTGACTCTGGTGGTAAAGTTATTCCAGGAGGAAAATTAGAAGAGCTAGTTCCTGACAAAAATAGATTAAAACAAATTTTGGAGTTTAAGGTTTTGAGGTGAATTTTATGGAAATAAGAAAAGCGAATGATGAAGATTTGAAACAACTGATGATTGTATACAAACAGTTTTTCCCTGTTCATGTTATTTTCACCAGAAGCGATGATGATGTCTTGAGTTATCTAAGAAATTTCAAAGGAGAGATCTTGGTTGCTTTTGATAACAACAGGGTTGTTGGTGGTATAGCTATAGAAAAGAAACAATTCGGTCATGTTCTTGCAGAACTAAAACATATAGCAGCAATAGGTAAGAAGAAGTTTGTCAAGAACACAGTTACAGAACTGATAAAGAAAGCTGAGCAATCAAGCAATGCTGCAAAGGTAGAGTTTCATATTGCAGATGGTGAGACCTTAAAATATTCTTTTTTCAAAAAATTAGGTTATAAGGTAGAAGCAAAGCTCGCTTCTCATTATAGACCTAATGAGATGTGTTATATACTGGGCAAGGTGATTTCAAATGGCTGAACAACAAGTTAATATTAGCATCAATGAGGGCGAGGCTTTTTTCGCTCATGAGGCTTCAGTGAGTTTTAATCCCACACAGTTTGTTTTAGATTTTAAGTGCATAACTCCTAGGGTTGATATGCGTTCAAAGAATGGTCATCACTTGGCTTTGAAGCACAATGTTGTACTGGTTGAGCCGTTTCATGCTAAGGCTTTTATTGAGTTATTGGTTAAGATGGTTGATGCTTATGAGAAACAGTTTGGTAAGATTGATAAGCCTAAGGCAGTGAAAAAGTTTGAGGAAAAACATAAAGAGCTAATCAAAAAGGCTGGTGAGGAGCAGATTACTGTTGCTCCGTCTTATTTCGGGTGATCATAGATGTTTAAGAAGGAAGAAAAAATTAACATGATTAAAAAAATAAATCTGATCAAAGCAGCTAGTTTAGCAAATAGTTTTGATTCGGAAAATTTGATAAGAGACGAGTCTAATAAATTGATCAAGAGTCTACCAAACCTGGATAGCATCAATGTCCATAAAGATCTAGATAAAGATTTGATTAATCTGATTAACAAGATATGGTTGATTCTTTCAAGGAATGAAGAAAAGATTCCTGATACTGATGATAAGAGAGAGATTTTTGAATATTTTAAACATGAATTTGGAGACACCCGGACTGATGATGATAAAGATAAAAAAATAGCAGATTTGACTGACACACTAAAAAGGTTACAGGCAGAATTCGAGAATTATCAGAAGCGTACAGAAAAAGAGTGTTGTGAGTTCAGGAAGTATGCTAATGCTAAGTTAGTGACAAAGCTTTTGCCGGTCTTGGATTCTTTTGAGTTAGCACTGAAAAATTCAGCGACTGGTGAGGAATTGAAGAAAGGTTTAGAGCTTATTCATTCTCAGTTTTTTCAGATCCTTAAAGATGAGGGTTTGAGGGGTATTGATGCTTTGAACAAGAAGTTTGATCCTTACAATCATGAAGTGTTATTGACTGAAGAGAGGACAGATAAGGATGATGAGTTTGTATTGGAAGAGTTGCAGAAGGGTTATGCTTTGAATAATAATGTTTTGAGGCATTCAAAGGTTAAGATTGCAAAACACAATAAGGGTGGTAAAAAATGAATGTTGGAATCCAAGGAGATTTTCCTGCTATGAAAAAGAGAGCTTTTCTGACTTCAGAAGCTATTTTGAGGTATTTGGTTACAGGGAATGATGAGTTAGAGACTTTAGTCTTGTGCAAGTCTTCAGAGATTGAGTTGTTGACTTCAGATTTTGCTTTGTATGAGGCTTTGGGTTCAGTTAAAGAAAAGGATGGTTTCAAGCTTAACAAATTGGTTAAGCTTTTTGAGGTGATAAAGCTTGTTGAGGACAACAGTCCTAAACAGGTTTTGAAAGATGAAAGAGTTGAAGAGCTGAGGAAATTAGCTCTTAAGGAGGATTGATTGAAATGAGCAAAATTATTGGTATTGATTTGGGAACTAGCAACAGTGCTGCTGCTGTTTTGGAAGGTGGTAAACCAAAGATTATTCCTAGTGCTGAAGGTGCTACACAGTATGGTAAGGCTTTTCCGTCTGTGGTTGCTTTCACAAGTGATGGTCAGATGCTTGTTGGTGAGCCTGCAAGAAGACAGTCTGTCTCTAATCCAGAGCGGACAATAACTGCTGCTAAGAGAAATATGGGCACTAATCATAAATATAAGATTAATGGTAAAGAGTACACTCCGCAGCAAATATCTGCATTCATTCTTCAAAAGATTAAGAGGGATGCTGAAGCTTTCTTGGGTGATAAGGTTGAGAAAGCAGTGATTACTGTTCCTGCTTATTTTGATGATAACCAAAGACAGGCTACAAAAGATGCTGGTACTATTGCTGGATTAGAGGTTATCAGGATTGTTAACGAGCCTACATCTGCTTCACTAGCTTATGGACTTGATAAGGATGTTAGTGAGCAGAAGATTCTTGTTTTTGACTTAGGTGGTGGAACTTTGGATGTTACAGTTATGGAGTTTGGTGATGGAGTATTTGAGGTAAAATCCACTTCTGGTGATACTAAATTAGGCGGTACAGATATGGATAAGTTGATTGTTAGCTTTCTTGTTGAGGAGTTCAAGAAGAAGGAGGGAATTGACTTGAGTGATGACACTACTGCTATGGAAAGGTTGAGGGAAGCTGCTGAAAAGGCTAAGATTGAATTGTCCACTGTTTTAGAGTCTGACATTAATTTGCCTTTTATCAGCGCGACAAACAAGGGACCTAAACACTTCCAGTACAAATTGACTAGAGCAAAGCTTGAGCAATTGGTTGATCCTATAATTAAGAGATGCAGCCATCCTGTTGAGCAGGCTATGAAGGATTCAAAGCTTTCAGCTAAGGACATTCACAAAATCATTCTTGTTGGTGGTCCTACTAGGATGCCGATAGTGCAGAAATTTGTTGAGAGTGTTGTTGGTAAAAAAGTTGAGAGAGGCGTTGATCCTATGGAGTGTGTTGCTATGGGTGCAGCTATCCAGGCAGGTGTTTTGGCTGGTGAAGTTAAGGATGTCTTGCTATTGGATGTAACCCCACTGACTTTGGGAATTGAGACTTTGGGTGGTGTTAGGACTCAGTTGATTCAGAGAAACACAACTATCCCTACAAAAAAATCGCAGATTTTTTCCACAGCTTCAGATAATCAGCCTGCTGTAACTATTAATGTTTTGCAGGGTGAAAGGCCTATGGCTGTTGACAATGTTTCTTTAGGAAGGTTTGATTTGGTTGGTATTCCTTCTGCGCCTAGGGGTGTTCCTCAGATTGAGGTGACTTTTGACATTGACGCTAACGGAATTGTTCATGTCACAGCTAAGGATTTGGGCACTGGTAAAGAGCAGAGCATTAGGATTACTGCATCTAAGAAGCTTTCAGAGGAAGAGATTGAGAAGATGCAGAAAGAAGCAGAGTCTCATGCTGAGGATGATAAGAAGAGAAAGGAAGAAGCAGAAACAGTCAATGATGCTGACAATTTTGTCTACACTACAGAGAAGACTATGAAGGAATTGGAAGGCAAGGTTGATAAGGAAAAAATTGAACCACTAAAAAAGCTTGTTGATGATATCAAGGATTTGTTGAAAGCAGAGAAGAAGGACATCTCCAAAATTAAATCTAAGATGGAGGAGGCTATGAAGCTTGCTCAGGATGCTGCAACCGAGCTTTACAAGAAAGTTAGTGAGGAAAAAGAGAAAGCTGAGGGAAAGAAGGGAGAAGATAAGGAAGCTGAAGATAAATCCTCAAAAAAGCCTAAGAAAGGTAAAGTTGTTGATGCAGACTTCAAAGAAGAAAAGGATTAATCCGTTTATTTTTTTTGTTTTTTTTAGAAAATCTTAAAAACTAAATAAAAACAGTAAGAAAATGGCAAAAGAAGAGCTTGATGAAGGATTCTTGGAAGGTATTGAAGAATCTGCTTTGATGTGTAAGGATTTTTTGCTGAGTGATATTAATATTGAGAAGAATATTATTGTTAGGGCTCATAATTTTGAGGACAAGATAATGTCTATTGACAACTTGTTTGCTCGTCTTCTGTTCTCTGAAGCTGATGAGTATACAAAGCTGCATGGGTTTTTGGACAGTCTTCTTTCAGGATTTTTAAGGATTCAGAAATTGTTGGAGAAGGAGATAAAGCACGAGTTTCATTTTGTTAGGGAAGAAAAAGGTTTAGTTGCAAAGTTGAAAGCAGATTTGCAGCACAAGAATTGGAGGGCTGCTTTTAAGGTTTCTAAAGAGGTTTCTGAAAAAGAAGTTAAGGAGTTAAGGGTTGATATTGGTTTTTTGAAAAAGATTATTAAAGAGTTTAGGATTATCCTGGATTTAATTGAAAAGGAAGAGCATGTTGTTATTGAGGAAGAACAGATTGTTGCTTTAAAGCACAAGGGTAAGAGTGTTGAGGAACTTAATCATCTTGTCCATTATGTTCATGCCTTGTACCAATTTGTCAGGTTTTACAAGAATGTTTTTGAGCAGATGGTTAAGAAGGAAGAATTGTTATTGTTGGAAGCGCAAAAAAAGAATAGCATGCTAAGGAGAGGAAGGAATGGCTAAGGATTATTACGAGACTTTGGGTGTTAGTAAGAATGCTTCTAAGGAAGAGATCAAGAGTGCTTATAAGAAGTTAGCTAAGAAGCATCATCCTGATGTTAATAAGGATCATGGTTCTTCTGAAAAATTCAAAGAAATAAACGAAGCAGCTTCAGTTCTTGGTGATGATCAGAAGAGGACTAGTTATGATCAGTTTGGCACTGCTGATGTTAGTGGTGGTTTTGGTGGAGCAGAGGGTTTTGGTGGTTCTGATTTCTCAGATTTCATGGGAGGTACAGAGTTTGATTTTGGTGACATCTTTGATCAGTTTTTTGGTCATGGTGGTGGTAGAAGAAGAGGTTCTAGGCAGAGGAGTGGTTCTGATTTAAGGTATGATTTAGAAGTCTCTTTAGAAGAAGCTGCTGACACGATTGTTAAGACTATTAATATTCCTAGGTTAGCAACGTGTTCTAAGTGTGGTGGTTCCGGCGCTCAATCTTCTTCTGGGGTGAAAGTTTGTGATACTTGTGATGGTTCTGGTGTAGAGACAACTACAAGAAGAACTCCTTTTGGTTTGTTTCAGCAGACTACTACTTGCTCAAAATGTAGGGGAGAAGGTAAGACGATTAAAGATCCTTGTCCTGCTTGTGATGGTTCTGGCAGGGTTCATAAGACTCAGAAGATTGAGGTAGAGATTCCTGCTGGTGTTGAAACAGGAACAAAGCTTAGGGTTAGGGGTGAGGGCGAGGCTGGCTTGCAAGGCGGTCAACCTGGTGATTTGTACGTGGTCATTCATGTGAAAGAGCATGATATTTTTAGCAGAGATAATGATGATATTTATGTTGATGTTCCTATAAGTTTTAGCCAGGCTTGTCTTGGTGCTGATATAGAGGTTCCAACATTGAAAGGAAAGGCTGAGCTTAAGATTCCGCAAGGTACTCAGACTGGTACTTTGTTCAAGATGAAGGGTAAGGGTCTTCCAAGTCTTCATGGTTATGGTCAGGGTTCAGAATTTGTTAAGGTAATAGTTCAGGTTCCAGATAAATTATCAAAAAAGCAGAAGGAGTTGTTGAAAGAGTTTGATTCAGAATCATCTTCTGAGAAAAAGGGTTTTATCAAGAGGATTTTTGAATGATCTTCTTTAATTTTTCTATTCCATATTTATTAACAACATAATCATAGACTTTTTGATGCACTAATTTTTTCCATTCTTTTCCTTCAACTATTTTCTTTCTGATTAGTGTAGAACTTATTCCTTTAACCAGTTTTACGTCAACAATTTTGTGTTTTGTTTTTTGGAAGACGTGTTTTGTTTCAGGATTTCCGCTATATATCGGATCAAACTTTCCGCATATCTTTTCTGTGTGTTCTATCCAGTCATCATCTTTTTTCTTGTCTGGTATGAAGACTATTTTGTAATTTGTTATTCCTTCTGCTTTCAACACTCTTTCTATCATCTCTTTTCTTTCTTCTTTTGTGAAAGGATTAAGTGCTGTCTTGCTTTCTTGCGCTCGTCCTATTCCTATCAATAGTTTGTGTCCTTCAGAAATTATTTTCTTTATCACTTTCAGGTGTGCTTTGTGTATTGGTTGGAATCTTCCTACGAACAGCGCTGTTTTCATTGATCAATTGCCTCTTTGAATAGTATGTTGCACTTCTTGCAGTAGTATTTGACTGTGCTATTTCCAATTACTTGTCCTCCGCAAAAAGGGCATTTTTTTATTTCCCTCATTATGTCTTGTTGTTGCATTGACGCAAGTGTTTTCCTAGCTTTTATAACCTTTGTTATTCAAAATGCTTATATATCACTTCAAATCTTGTTTTTCTCATGATATTTGTTTCAACTATGAGTACTGGCCAGAAGGATGTTTTGAAGGCTTTGGATTTCTTGAAGAGCATAAACATATCTAATATTGAGCTTAGTGCTTTTCACAAGCAATGTTCTGATCTTGACAAAGTTGTAAGGTTCAAGAAGGATAACAATGCGAACTTCACTGTTCATGCTTTTTTTCCTCCTTCTCCAGATATTAAAGTGTTTCTTAATTTTGGCAGTTCTGATCATATATTGTTAAAAAAATACATCAATTATTCTAAGGGTGCTTTAGAGTTTTGCAGGAAGATTGATGCTCTTATCTATTCTGTTCATGCTGGTTATGATTCTGAGGTTGATTTAGGTGCTAATCGTTTGTCTGATAAAATCAGTAATGATGTTAAGGTTTTTGAGAACACCAAGAATTCTTTGTTAGAGCTGACTGATTATGCTGCTCGTTATGGTTTAAGGGTTGCTGTTGAGAATCATTCTTCTCAGGATAGGTATATGTTTTTTTCAGATCCTAAGGACTTGCTTGATTTGTTGAATGCTGTCAATGCTAAGAATCTGGGTTTGCTCATAGATGTTGCTCATCTGAATATTGCTTCTAGAAAGCTTGGTTTTGATTTCAAGAAGTCTTTGGAATCAGTGAAAGACAAGGTTTTTGAGTTTCACATTCATTACAATCAAGGAGATTGTGATGAGCACAGGCCTTTGCCTGAGCAATCTTATGTCAACTTGGTCCCTAAGGACATAAGCAAGGATACAATTTTTACTTTGGAAGGTAAGGATTGGTCTAAGGATGAGATATTGAACAGTAAAAGTATTCTAGAATCACTCGGTTTTTAGTTTGCTGCTCTTGTATTTTTCTTCATGATACGCTTTCAATCTGATTATCTTTATGTCTAGTCCTCTTCTTGCTATTTCTTTTTCTAGTTCTTCTGTGAAGCTTTTCTGGTCGTAGCCTAAGCATATCACATCAGGGTTTACTTCTTCTATCACGTCGTACTTGTCTTCTTCGCTTCCGAGTATTGCTTGGTCTACCATTCCTATCTCGCTTACATGTGCTAGTCTTTCATCTTCATTATATTTTGGTTCTTGTCCTTTTATTTGTTTGACTGTCTTGTCTCTAGAAACAACTACAGTAAGGTAGTCTCCTTGTTTTTTTGCTTCTTTGAACAGTTGTATGTGTCCTGGATGCAGTAGGTCAAAAGTTCCGAACACTAATACTTTTTTTATGTTCTCTGTGGCTCTTAGTATCAGTGGGAAGCAGTTGTAGACATGTTCTCTATAGGCAAGTAAAGTCTCATAGTTCTTTATTATGTCTGCGAACTCTTTTTTTATCTCTCTTATTGTTGTGTGGAAAGTTGTTGCTCCTTCACATGCTATATATAGTAGCACATCCCATTCTCCGTGTGTCTTGACTGCCCTGATTATTCTTTTATTGTTTATCACGAACTCTTTGAATTTTGCTTCTGCTTTCGTGTCCATTGCTGTGAAGTTGATTGCGAATGTGAACCAGTGCATTCCTATCTTGCTTAGGTTTATTATCGTGCTGAATTTGTTTATGACTTTCTTTTCGCAAAGCTTTTTTATCCTGTAGCTTACAGCGTCAGGGCTCAGATCAACTTTTTCAGCTATCTTGTATGTTGATTGACGGGCGTCTTGTGCTAGCACACTCATTATGTGTATATCTTTCTCGTCTAGTTCTTCTTCTCCTTCTGGTACTGTTTCTCTTTTTTGGTATTCTATGTCTTCGTATAGTATTTGTGGCATCAGTGTTGTCTTGTAGTTAGTGACTAGTTCTATTGTCATATTTTCTTTTATTGTTTTTGGATACTTTGTTATTATTTCTGTGAATATCTGATCAAATTCTTTTACGTTCTTTGCTAAAAGCACTACTTCAATATCCCATTTGTCGCTGTATTCCATCATGCTTCTTACGTTTGGGTGTTTTTTTAGTTCGTTGATCAGTTTTTTTTGTTTTTCAGGTTCTGATTCATCTAAGAGCATGAATGTGTGGAATTGGTGATAGCCGAACTTGTTTAGCGAAACCACTGGTACGAACTTTAGTATTATTCCTTGGTTTTGCATTCGTTTTATTCTGTAATCTACTGCATCTCTTGAAAGCATGACTTTCTTTGCTATTTCAGATAAAGGTGCTCTGCTGTTCTCGCAAAGCATTGCTAGTATTCTTTTGTCTTTCTTGTCTATCTCTACTTTCCCTATTTCCTCGCTTTCAAGCACCCTTCCCGATAGATTAATCATTTTAGTTTAGGATTATGGCAAATATTATTTAAATTTTGCGGTAAAAACTCAATAATTATCATTAAAATAGTAAAAAACTGAGGCGTTTCATAGATGATAAACGGATTTTACCGCTATTATAGATTTTATATAAAATTAAATGAAGATATTTAACACATTTTTTAGTAAAAAATGGGTATTTTGTATTATTTAATCGGTAAAAACGTAATTACCATTCAATACATATTTATATAATGCTACCCTAATCTTTATAGTTTTGGGTAAGTTTATATAAAAATTAGGGGGATGGGATGTTGAATTTTTTAGAAACGGATTGGACTCTGGAGGGTAGTCTTAATAGGTGTTTTATCGAAGAAGATGACTTCTCTGCTGAAGAGTTTGATCCTTTCAACATAAGGGTTCAACTGTACGAGGCATCATAAAAACTGGGAAGGGGTGGAGCGATTGAATCCCAACATTGAATGGGAGCGTTTCGTGTTTCAGAAAGGAAATTCGACAATCGAGATTATCAAAGAAAAGGTTTTTGATGAGGATGAAGACTTTGAAGAGATCAACTGATTCATATTCCGTGCTAAATTTAGGGGCTATCTTTTTTTTATTTTTTATTTTTTCATTATATACAGCTTGTCGTTTGCCCTTGCTTTACTGCAAAGCTTTATTGTCACGAGCTTTCCTTTTGTTGCAGTAGGTACTTCTTTGTTATTTACTTTGATAGAACTTATTTTTTGCTCTAAAACTCCTGTCGTGTTTCCGATGATTAAGGTATCATCTCCTACTTTCAGCTCTCCGCTCTCAATCAGCACTTCTGCAACCAACACTTTATTGTAGAAATTCTTTATCTTTCCTATGTATTCTTTTCTTTTTGTTGCTTTGCTTCCATATTCATCTGTGAAATCTTTTGTTGATGGCACTCCCAGGTAAAATCCTGAGCTGAACCCTCTGTTATATACTGTCTTTAGTTTTTCCATCAGTTCTTTCTTGAGTTTTTCATCAAATCTTTTTTCATAGCAAGCATCTATTGCTTCTTTGTAGCATGCAGTGACTGTTTTCACGTATTCTGGGCTTCGGTTTCTTCCTTCTATCTTGATGCTGTCAATTCCTGCTTTGATCAGTTTGTCAATGAATGGCAATGCACACAGATCTTTTGGTGATAGTATGTAATGATTTCCGATTTTTAGCTTGTACTTGTCTTCTGGTTCTTCTACAACATATTCTCTTCTGCATGGTTGTATGCATTCTCCTCTGTTTGCTGACTTGTTGAACAATTCTTGGCTTAGGAAGCATCTTCCTGAGATGCTGATGCACATTGCTCCGTGCACAAAAGTCTCTATCTCAATTCCTGTTTTCTTCTTTATTTTCTTTATGTCTTCAATGCTGCACTCTCTTGCTAGAGTTATTCTTTGCACACCTATTTTTTTGAAGGATTTTGCAGCTTCACTATTTGATATTGATGCTTGAGTGCTGACTATCACAGGCATCTTGATCTTCAAGCATTCGTTTATTGCAGAAAAATCCCATGCGATTATTGCATCAACTTTTTGTTTCTTGCATTCAGCCAATATTTTCTTTAATTTTCCTAGTTCGTTCTCGTATACTATCGTGTTCAGTGTCAAGTATGCTTTGACTCTATTTTCATGGCATAGCTTCACTACTTTTTTTATCTCTTTAAGATAAAAGTTTTTTGCTGCAGCTCGCATGTTCATCTCGTTGATTCCAAAATATATTGCATCTGCTCCTGATTCTATTGCTGCCCTTAGTGATGACCAGTCTCCTGCTGGGCTTAATAGTTCAATTTTTTTCATTCTTCGTCGAGTACTTATTAGTTTGTATAAAAAAGTTTTGTTTTGTCACTCGGAAAGTAGTGAAGTCATCGAGGAGAGTAAACAAAAAGTTTATATACTACCCCATGTTTTATCGTCTATAGGTAAGACGTACTAAAGTCTTATTCTAAATTAAAAAAAGGATGAGGGGTGCTAAAATGGCTGAGAAAGTAGCAAAAGTAGGAGTAAAGAAAGAGTCAGGATACCTTTATTTTGTAGACAAAAAGGGTAACGTCGCAAGGGCAAAGATGTCAAGGGGCGGCGGAAAAAAGAAGGGTAGCGCTAAGATTGAAGTTGTAGCTAAAGTTGGCTGCGACAAGAAAAAAGGCTATTTATACTTCATTGACAAATCCGGAGATATCTCTTGCGCTAAGATGGCAAGAGGCGGAAAGAAGAAAAAGAGAAAGTAAGTCTTTTCTTAATATTTTATTTTTTTATTTTTTTTGATTGTATTCAATTCTAAACTTTTATAAACCAATTCGTTTTTCTTAAGTTTTGGTGATAGCCCCGTAGTGTAGTGGCCAATCATCCAAGGCTCTGGTCTTAGAACGAGGAGACATGCCGTATAAGGACGAGAAAAAAAGGAAAGAGTACAAGAAAAGGTGGAATAAGCAGTATTATAAGAACAATAAAAGAAAAGAAAGGAAAAGGATAGCTAATAGGAAGCATGAACTGAAATCTTGGTTCAAGCAGTATAAATCCACTTTAAAATGTACTAAATGTGGTGAAACTCATAGGGCGTGCTTAGAATTTCATCACAAAAATATGGAAAAGAAGGAGTTTGATCTTTCAGAGTCTACCTTAAGGAAGGGTTACTCAAAAGAGAGAATCCTGAAAGAAATTGAAAAATGTATCGTCCTTTGCGCAAATTGTCATAGAAAACTTCATTCTAAGTGAGATACCTTGGGACCGCGGTTCGAATCCGCGCGGGGCTATTTATTCCCATTTCTAGGCCCTATTTGTAGCTCTCTTATTGCCATTAAGCTTTAATAAGCTTCAAATCAATTATACGTCCTCTCGTTGGGAGGATTCGAACATGAAAAACGACTTGGATATACACGACTTTAGAAAAAGGGCTGAGTATGCAGTGATTAGGTTGGAAGAGAGTAATCTTTCTGGGAGAAATAAAAAGTTAATCTTTTCTTTTAGGGATTTTTGTGTTTTGGAAGGGATTAGTATTGGTAGGATTGAGAGGTATCTTTGTGTTCTTAGATTGTTGGCTGAGATTTTGAAGAAAGATTATGATAAGGCGACGAAGAAGGATATAATAAAACTTGTAACA
>Ga0315297_10000275_pt1 | contig 29264 bp, 28 predicted proteins | sample YL17G15_0_MG_FD_203628 | JGI IMG/M metagenome (GOLD analysis project Ga0315297, IMG submission 203628) | Sediment microbial communities from Yellowstone Lake, YNP, Wyoming, USA - YL17G15_0 | ecosystem: Environmental > Aquatic > Freshwater > Lake > Sediment | place: USA: Wyoming | collected...
AAGGAGAATCATTACTTACTCACGTACTAAATTTTCATTTCATAATTCCCATAAATGACCTTTAGGCTGTTTTTTGAGCTGCGGCAAAGGCCGCGACCGACTTTGCTGCTGTGATATTGCTTTCATCTGTTTAGGTGGTATATTAACCCACACTTCCTGCTTTTTTGGTGGCAAAAAAGCAGGCAAAAAACCATTGGGAGGTCGCGCAAAACATAATCAGCGTTATGCCTTATTTCTTCTGTTCGCATCTTGCGCAACCCCCAAACCCCCTTTTGCCTTTTTACTTACGCTGTACATCCAAGGTTGTATTTGCTGTAATGTCTCGCGTTCGTAAGCTTAATATGCAGAAGATTTAGCTGGCATTAGTACTGGGTTCAAGTTTTTGATTCATTCAGTAGATCAGGTAGGGTAATACAGTCGGTTTTTTGTTTGGTCTCTCCGTCGTAGTTTTTGCAGCAGCCGACTTTTTCGTAAGTTCCGTCTGCAAAATCACACCACGGTCTTTCATCAGTGCATCGAAATACATCTTCCTTCGTACTTTTTTTGATGATGACCTGTGGCCATGACCAAGAACAATAATAATCGCCGATAAGTTTTGGCTGTTCTTTTACTGTTTCAGTTTTTTCAGTGGGTTTGGCAACCGATTTAGCTTTATTTTCTTTCTTCTCGACAGGAGGTTTATAACCGCTTACCTGCTCGCATTTAAGCTTGCATATCGGAATATCGGCTTCAAATATCATCATCTGTTTGCACACATCGGCGCATTTATAGTACTGCTGTTTTTTGGTAAAGCCAGTTGTGTAATAATAACCAAAAATAAGAAGTGCGATTATCAGAAAAATGATAATGATGATAACCAATAAAATTTTTTTCCAAAGAGACATATTTTTATGTTTATTTATCTAAGTGTGTAACCTCCATCGACGATTATCGTCTGGCCGGTTATATAGTCGGCTTTATCAGATGCCAAAAACACAACTGCATTTGCGATATCTTCTGGAATCCCCATCCTTTTCCAAGGAATGGCGGCGATTGTCTGCTTCATCATATTTTCATCAGTCATTTTGGCGCCAGGAGTATCAATGGCGCCGGGAGCTATTGCGTTCACATTGATTTTTTGAGGTCCAAGTTCCAATGCCATCGCCCGAGTCATTGCGTTTATTCCTCCTTTTGTTGCACAGTAATGCGTGAGGCCTTCAAACCCCACGAATGCAGCAATTGATGAAATACTGATGATCTTTCCTCCGTTTTTCATTTCTTTAGCGGCGGCCTGAGAGCACATAAATACGCTTTTCAGGTTTACATTTAAAACTTTATCCCAGTCAGCTTCAGTCATCTGTAAAAACGGCTTGAAAGGAAATATGCCGGCGTTATTTACAAGGATGTCGAGTTTTCCGAATTTCTTTACAGCTGATGAAATAAGGTTATCCACATCGGCTTTTTTTGATACATCGCATTTAACGGCTAAAGCTTTTGAACCTATATTTTCAATTTCTGTAACGACTTTAGCGCAGTCATTTTCATTTAAATCGCTGACTACAACATTACAGCCTTCTTCAGCCAAAGCGATTGCTATTCCATAGCCAATACCGCGGGCGGAACCTGTTACAATTGCGACTTTGCCATTTAAATCTGATTTTGTTTTCATATTTATTTTGGATTAATTTTAATTTATTTTATCATAATGTTTCTTGCTTTTTAACAGGTCTTTGAATAAACTCTCTTTTGGAGAGATGGCAGAGCGGTTTCCGCCAAAGGCGGATCCGACTCTGTCGGAGAACGCGGCTCGATGATTTTTTTTGTGTAACTTGCTTTTTAACAGGTCTTTGAATAAACTCTCTTTTGGAGAGATGGCAGAGCGGTTTCCGCCAAAGGCGGATCCGACTCTGTCGGAGAACGCGGCTCATAGGAATTTAATTCGATATTTTGCATCTAAAATGGCTAGTGTATATGTAATCAGAAGTTTTAAAACAAGAAAAATTTATATCGGGTCTTCTCATTTTGATGATTTGTCAGTCAGATTAAAAGAACATAATAAAGGTGATGTAAAATCAACTAAATTCGGACGACCCTGGAATATACTTTATTCAGAGCATTTTGAAACTTATACCGAGGCAAGAAAAAGAGAAATTTTTTTAAAAACAGGTTTCGGCAGAAAGTGGTTACATGAAAAAATTGATAAAAAATAAATTATTCGCAGCTTGCTTTTTATCAGTTCTTTTCTTAAACTCTTTTTCGTAGAGATGGCAGAGCGGTTTCCGCCAAAGGCGGATCCGACTCTGTCGGAGAACGCGGCTCGATGATTTTTTTGTGTAACTTGCTTTTTAACAGGTCTTTGAATAAACTCTCTTTTGGAGAGATGGCAGAGCGGTTGAACGCGGCGGTCTTGAAAACCGTTGTCCCGATTCATCGGGACCGTGGGTTCGAATCCCACTCTCTCCGCCACGTCGCTCGCGAGCGACGTGGCGCCGCCATTCAGATACCAGAAACACTTTAGAAACTGACAGGCTTCGAAAATAATAATTATGAATTTTCTAAATTCTTTACTTCCTACAATCGAACATTTCCATAATTATGGTTATTGGATTGCTTTTTTCGCCGCATTATTTGAAACGATATTCGGCATTGGTTTATTGTTTCCTGGATCCACTATCATCCTTATCCTTGGAGCGCTTTCTGCAAAAGGTTATTTTGATATAGGGGATATCATATGGTTTTCAGTCGTAGGCGCTTTTATAGGGGATAACATTAATTTTTATCTTGGGAGGAAATATGGGACAAAATGGATAAAGAAAAAAATTTGGTTTTTAAAGCCGGAATATTTTGAAAAAGCAAAATTTTTTTTTGTTTCCCATGGCGCTAGAAGCATTTTTTTCGGACGTTTTATTCCGAGCGTCAAAGAGATTATTCCTTTTATCGCTGGTTCGGTAAATATGCGGCAAAGAACATTTTTTATCTGGAATGCGCTTGGAGCTATCGGATGGGGAATCGAATGGGCAGGAATAGGATATCTTTTTGCATATTCATTAACCGTTGCAGAAACCTGGCTTTCTCGAAGCGGATTTCTCTTTGTTTTACTTCTGGCCGTATCCATAATTTTTTATTTTGCGGAATGGATGATTATAAAATACGGACGTAATTTTTTTCTTTTCCTTTCCTCAGTCTGGAGTTCAATTAAGCATGCGGTAGCCAACAATCCGGATGTCGTAAAATTAGTAAACAGACACCCTTCCTTTTTCCGATTTATTACAAAGAGGTTAGATAAAAGCAATTTTTATGGTCTCACACTGACACTTTTTATAGTTGTATTCATTTATGTATTTTTTCTTTTTGGAGGTATTGTTGAAGATCTGATCACTTCTGCACCGATAGTGGCCGCAGATATTAGGGTTGCGAATTTGCTTGCCGCTTTCAGAAGCGTTGATATGACAAAGATTTTCCTTTGGATCACATTGCTAGGCAAATCGCAGATAGTCATAGCTTTTGTTGCGGCAACCATTGGTGTTTTATGGCTATTGGACAGACGCTCATACATTACCCCGCTTATGATATCGGTCGTTGGCAGTGCAACTGTCACACAACTTGGCAAATTTGCCTTCCATAGGGCTCGGCCTGAAGCCGCACTTTATTTTGAAAATTCTTTTTCTTTCCCGAGCGGCCACGCGACTATCGCTGTGGCGTTTTATGGATTTTTAACTTACATGTTTTTACGTGGCGCGAAAAAAATTAAAGTAAAAATGAATGTTTTTTTTGCCGGCGCCATTCTGATACTGCTTATCGGTTTCAGCCGTTTATATCTAGGTGTACATTACGTAAGCGATGTGTGGAGCGGTTATTTGGTCGGCGCGCTTTGGCTCATAATAGGAATAAGCATTTCAGAATGGCTTTATTCAAGTAAAAAGACACCTGTAAAATCTCATTTATCAATATGGGCACAGATTATTTCTGCGGCATTAATCTTATCTTCCGTTTTGTTTTACGTCGCTTATGCAAAAAATAACAATCCGCCGCTTTCCCATGTCCTTATTCCACGACAAATAGTCGTCTCAGGAGATCTTAAAGAAGTTTTTACCGATGACCAGTTAAAATACACTGAAACTCTTATAGGAGACAGGCAGGAGCCCATCAGTTTTATTATTACCGTTTCCGACGATAATAAGCTAATCGATGATTTCCAAAGCGCTGGTTGGTCTATGGCTGACAAAATCAATGTTTCTTCAATAATAGGAATCACGAAAGCAGTCATACTTAATCAGCCGGATCCAAAAGCGCCAATGACTCCCTCATTCTGGAACGCGCAGGTTCATGATTTCGGTTTTGAAAAATCAACAGGCGCAAATAATGTACGCGAACGGCATCACGCGAAGTTCTGGAAAACAAATTATGTGACAAAAGACGGTAAACATATTTATGTAGGCACAGCCAGTTTAGATACTGGAATAAAGTGGGGGATAACCCACAAAATCAGTCCTGATATAGACACGGAACGAGAATTTCTGTTTAGCGATTTGCAGAAAACGGGAACAATAGCAGTTTTTGAAAAAAAACAATTTGTCGAACCGATACTCGGTAAAAATTTTTCTGGTGATATATTTTTTACCGATGGAAAAGCATATTTTTTGGAGATGCAGTAATTATTTAAAATATCTGCCTTTAAACCATAATGCCACATTAACTAATCCAATTAAAACCGGCACCTCCACGAGTGGTCCGATTACTGCGGCAAAGGCGACGTCTGAATTAATGCCAAAAACCGCTACAGCTACTGCGATTGCCAGCTCAAAATTATTACTTGCCGCTGTAAAAGATAGGGTAGCTGCTTTTTCATAAGTAGCTTTTATTTTTTTTGACATATAGAAGCTGACCAGGAACATTATCACAAAATAAATCAGCAACGGCAAAGCAATTCGCAATACATCGAATGGTATTTGAACAATCAGTTTGCCTTTAAGCGCAAACATCACAATGATCGTGAATAACAATGCGACAAGTGTAATCGGTGATATTTTAGGCAAAAATCGAGTTTTGTACCAAATTCCCCCTTTTAGCTTGATCAAAGAGAATCTTGAAATAAAACCCGCCAGAAATGGTATGCCAAGATATATGAACACACTTTTTGCTATTTCCCACATACTTATTTTGACAATACTGCCTTCCATTCCAAATAGAGGCGGAAGAAGCGTGATAAAAATATATGCGTATAAACTGAAGAATATGATTTGAAAAATGCTGTTGAAAGCAACAAGAGCGGCCGCATATTCGTGATCGCCTTCCGCTAATTCATTCCATACAATTACCATTGCGATACAGCGAGCTAATCCAATCATAATTAAGCCGACCATATATTCCGGGTAGCCATGCAAAAAAGCAATTGCCAGCAGAAACATGAAAATCGGTCCGATTATCCAGTTTTGCACAAGCGACAGGCTTAATACTTTCCAGTCGTGGAAAACTTTGCCCAGCTTTTCGTAACGCACTTTAGCTAGTGGCGGATACATCATAAGAATAAGGCCAATCGCAATTGGAATATTTGTCGTTCCGACTTGAAATCGATTTATGAATGATTCTGCGCCTGTAAGAAAATAACCGCTCATTACTCCGATAGCCATTGCCAAAAATATCCAAAGAGTTAAGTACCTGTCTAGAAAAGAAAGTTTAGCGATTATGTTTTTGTTCATAATTTTAAAATTAGTGGGAGTATTTCAGATAATCATTTTCAGGTAAGCCAGTTAAACAGGTAACCGATTATTATGATCCCGGCAGTCACAAGTCCGAAAAATGTGACTAGTAATTTTAAGCTCATCACCCTTTTTAAAATAATCGCCTCAGGCAGAGAAAGTCCGGATATAGCCATCATAAAAGCAAGCGAAGTACCCAATGGAACGCCATTAGCCGTTATCGAGAAAATTAAAGGCACTATTGTTGAACAACCCGCATAAATCGGAATTCCTATAAGCGTCGCGATTGGAACGGAAAGCGCCTGATAACGGCCTACGGTGTTGGCGAAAAAATCTTGTGGCACATATCCGTGTATAAGTGCGCCGACAGCAACGCCGCCGACTACATAAGGCAATAATTTTTTAAGATTGTTAAGACCTATCTGTAAAGCGAATTTAACCTTTCCGTGAAAGGTTTTCGGCATATAGCTCTCGCTTTGCTTTTCTTCACGGTTTTCCAGAATAATTTCTTTTTCCATTTTTAGCGCGCCGATAACCATTCCCCCTATTACGCCGAGCGCGATGCCGGATAGCGCGTACGCGAACGCGATTTTCCAACCAAAAAGCCCGCCCATGATAACAAAAGCAACTTCGTTAACAAGAGGCGATGTAATAAGGAATGAAAATGCGATACCCAAAGATATCCCTGATTCTATAAAACCGATGAATAGCGGAATCGATGAGCAGGAACAAAAGGGAGTAATGGCACCAAAGGAGGCAGCTGCAATATTACCTATTCCGAATGGCAGTTTTCCAATTTTTTCTTTCATCAGCTTAGGTTCAAAAAATGTTCTGATAAAGTTAATTATCGTTACAACGGCAAAAACCAGGAAAAGGATTTTAATTGTGTCGTAAATAAAGAAATTAACCACCTCTGTTAATCTGCTATAAGGATTAAGATGGAAAATTTGAAAAGTTATTAAATCAGAAAAGTATTTGAACATATATAATTTATATAATTACAAATAACAAATTTTAAATAACAAATTTTAATTTGGTTTATCTGAAGGCGCGATTCACAAATCGCGCCTGCGCGGATTATGATCCGCGCCTTCAGATTGATTTGTTATTTGTAATTTAATAATTAAAATATAAAATTTATTTTATCAATTCCTGTACGAAATTCATAAGTTCTTGGATGCGTTTTTGATTAATCCGCAAATAGGACCATCGGCCTAATTTTTTAATTATAATGAGGCCAGCGTTTGTCAGTTCTTTCACATGGTGGGACACAGTCGGCAGTCCGATATTAAGTTTTTTAGCCAGATCCTTTATACATGTCTGATCTTTGCATTGGCCCTCTTTGCCGAGAGGGCATCTTAAGCTCCGGCTATGGACCATAATTATTATTTTTAATCTGTTATCATCAGCCAATGCTTTAAATAAAGTAGCAAAGTCAGCAGTTTTTTTAGACATAAAAATAGTTCGATAATTATAAAACTATCGAAATAATATAGATTATCTAAAATTAGTCAAATGATAATCAAAATCAAAACAATCTCAGTTGCGCCTTTTTGATTTCCCTTCGGTTTATTTTCTGTATTTTCACCTCGGGCATTTTTCCTGGAACCATATTTTCATATCCGATCTCTTTCAGGAATCTGGAGGGTTCCTGAATCCTGTCTTCCCTTTTCTTATTCGTGAAAATATGCAGTTCGTCAGTTGCGCGAGTCATTCCGACATACAGCAGGCGGCGTTCTTCCCCGAGCCAGTATTGGTCGTCTTTCAGCTTCTTATGGGGCAGATTTCCCTCTTCAAGGCCGATTATCATAACGACTGGGAATTCCAGGCCTTTCGCTGCATGCAAAGTAAGCAAATTGATTTTGTCTGTCTGGATCAGGTTATCGACTTCCTGTTCCGTCCGCGCTTCGTCAAGCAGGCGGGACAAGGCTTCCTGAATAGGCAAATGGTCGAAAACCATAGCGTATGGGATCAAACGATCAAGGTTATTTATATGAGATTTTGAAAAATTTTGAGATTTTATGAATTTATCGATTTTATCAGATATCCATTTGCTGAATTTGTCCTTAACCAAACTTATATCTGTCCATTTGTTCAGGTTTTCAACGCCATCCAGAAAATCTACTATTTCTTTCTTTTCCCAAAAAGAATCAGGGGAAGACATCTGGCACGGATAACCGCGTTTCGTAAGCTGTTCAAAAAGAAATCTGCCCTGAGACTTGGTCCTGTAAAGCAAAGCGATATCACTAAACCGCCTGAGATCCTCATCCCTGTTGATGTCCAGCTGATCAGCCATATGCATTTCGCCGTGGCTTCCAAAATATTTTTCCAATAGATGGAAAATGATTTCAGTCTGCCGCCATTCAGATTCGCTTTCCCAGTAACTAATGATCCGGTCTTTTGTAATTGTCGGTTGCAGTTTTGTCTTTAAACGGCCGATGTTATGGGCTATAAGTTTTTCAGCTCCATTAAGAATTGCCGGTGGGTTCCTGTAATTTTTTGTAAGCGAAACTGAAACAGCGTCAGGATAAAGCATTTCAAATTTTGTCATTGTCTCGGCTTTCGCGCCGCGCCATGAATAAATGGTCTGATCCGGGTCGCCGACGACACAGATATTCTGGTGGGATTCCGCCAAGTCCATCATTATTTTTATCTGCGCGGCATTTACATCCTGATATTCATCAACCAGAATATACTGAAATAAGTTTTGGCATTTTAAAAGTGTGTCAGGCTTTTCTTTCCACATCTGGATCAGCGTTGCTAAAAGGCCGGTAAAATCAATTTCATTGTTTGCATTTAATTGAGCTTGATATTTTTTCAGGATTTCACGCAGCCTTATTTCCGGCATGCTGAAATTTTCACTTTCCAGCTCGCCGCCATGCGCGGGGTCGTTATAACGTATCGCATCTAGGGACGATATGATGTTTTTCATATCAGGAACCTCGTCATCTGCAAGGATTTCTTTAAGTATTTCTTCTTGTTTTTTGCGGGTGATTATTGAAAAATCGGGATTCCAGAATTTCCGAATCAGGCGCGCGGCTAAAGAATGAAAAGTCGTGGCATTTACAGTTGGCAGGTTTTTTTCGAGGAGCCTTATATTGATCTCATGGGCGGCCTTGTTGGTAAAAGTAAGTGCCAGAATTTTTTGAGGATGCACGCCTTTTTCTTTCACAAGAAAAGCGATGCGTGAAATAAGCGTTTGGGTCTTACCCGTACCCGCGCCCGCAATTATCCTTAGGGGGCCTTCTGTGGCCTTGACCGCTTGTTGTTGGTTGAGATTTAGCATATTTACTTATTTGAGGGTCTATCCTTCGGATGAGGGTCTTCGTTCCGAGAGGGTCTATCCTTCGGATGAAGACCTTCTATTTATAAGACCTTCATTCCGACGTTAGGAGGAATAGAACCTCAATAGTTTAGTTTATGTCAGAATAATTTCATTTGATTCTTTGAGGCCAACTCATCATCCCTAAAGAGCTTTATTATACCATACTCGCCGTCATATCCAGGTTTAACTATTGTTTTACCCTCACGCATGCGCTGCACAGCTTCACCGAGAATATGGTTAACTTCTTTAATCGATGCAATCGGAGCATCTTTCAGGATATAAAATTCAGGACCGATTTTTTCCAGTAAACCGAAATACATTTCATTAACTTTTTTACTGGCCTCGCCGACTTTAAGGATCTCGGAAATTATTTCGGTGAGCGGAATAATATACCATACGCCCCTTGCTGTTTTCGGCTTTACTCCAGATGGTCTGTCCGCCAAGTCGCTAACCCGATGCAAGACGCCAACAGTTATTTTTTTACCTGTTTTAGGTGAAACAAATTTGTTTTTTTTGGTTTCCTCAGGAGTTAGACAAAGGTTTTCATTTCGGATACCGTCAGCGTGGTATTTGCCTTCTTCCGGATAAAATTCGATGGTGCCCGCGACTTTATTATGATCTTTCCGAAGCGCGTGAAGAATGGCGGGATACGTCATATCGCAGTCAAAAACAGTGGCTTCACGGCCGAGTTTCTGTGGAGAATGCGCATCAGAACTCGAAACAAGCGCGTATTTGTCATTTTTGCTCAGCCGCCAGTTCATCGGCGGATCGGATGAAAGCCCTGTTTCCAGCGCGCAGATATGGCCGCTTAATTCGTCAAAACATTCTTCGACGGAATCGAAACCGGACACGGAACCGAAAATCGCGAAATGCGGTGTCCACACATGCGCGGGTATCAGCTGGATATCAGGCGAAATCGAGATCAGGATTTTGAGCAACTCTTTGCTGTCCAGACCGAGTATCGGACGCCCGTCAGATTTAATGTTACCCCGTTTATCCAGTTCGATATTGATTTTTGCAACTGTCTCCAAATTTGGTGCTAGTATTACGAGATGTACTTTCCTTACTTTGTCATTTTTTTTGTAAATAAGGCTTACTTCAGTACTCAGAATAAATCTGACAGGCCGTTTACAGCTTTCAGGAATATGGACATGATGATTATCCAGATATTCTTTTTTCAGGCTGTAAATACCAGTAGCGGTTTCTTCAAGCTCATTAATCAGGGTTTTAAACCATGCTGGATACGTAAAATCACCAGTCGAAACAAGATCGATGCCTTTAAGCTGGCACCAGGCATTGATATTCGGCAGATCAAGGTTTTTACTGCACGCGCGGGAATGCTTGGAATGGATGTGTAGGTCAGCGATGAACATAGATTTTGTTACGAAACGACGACACAACGATACAACGACACAACCATAATTTCCAATTTTAAATTACAAATTTTCCATTTCGGATATCTGAAGGCGCGATTCCCTAATCGCGCCAGCGCGAATTATGATTCGCGCCTTCAGGTGGAATTATAATTTGTTACACAAAAATGGTTGTTTCGTTGTTTTGTAACATTGTTGTAAAACGGTTATTTCTCTAAATGCAGCAAATTTTTCGCATTTTCCCTCAAGACCCGAGCAGTTGTCTGGCGGTCGTTTTCCTGCTCTAAAGCTAAACGGGCACATTTTACAGCAAGTTTCATATCTCCATAAGGCCAGTCGGAACCAAAAAGCACCCTTTCTGAACCAAAGGCTTTTATCAGGCTTCTGATGCGCAGAGGATGCTGGAAAGTGGTATCCACGTATACATTCGGATGCTGTGGCATTTTTGCGAGCACATAATCAAGTTCAGACATACCTGCATGACCTAAAATGATTTTTGTTCTAGCCCTGTTTCCGGCAATCATCCTTTCCAGCAATTCCATGTTGCCGTAATCGACATTCTCCTTTGCTTTCTCTTCCCAAAAGTAATATGTAACACGGCCGGTATGGAAAAGAATCGGAAGGTCATACTGGGCAAACTCATCAAGCACATCGAACATGCGCTGGTCAATAGGCGAAACATTTTGGATTATTGGGTGGATTTTCATGCCTTTAGCCCCGCGAGATACATCGCTCCGCAATCGTTGCTCAAAGCCTTCTATCTGATCAAAATCAACTCCGGTAAATGGTATGACCCGGCTATCATCGTGATGAGCTTTTTTGAGGTCATCAAAACAAACATTAGGAGGAACCGGCAAGCAACAAGATTTGCCTATACCAGTACCGACGCGAGCTTTTTGCATATTTTCCAGTGTTGCACCGGCAATCCTTTGCCTTCCAAAATAAGTAGCCAAGGTTCTGGCTATTCCCGTCAGTTCCCTTGGTTTTTTACCGAATTTGACCAAACTGGCAATAAAGCCCAAGTCTAAAGCACTCATTGGTTTAACGCCTTTTTGGCCAATAACATTTCCACCACCATTGTAGAGCATATTGCCCAAATGAGAGTGGATATCGATTATTTCACCATTATCTATCTCTGGTAAGCCCGAGCTTTTTTTCATAAACTGAATTAAAAGTAGGCGATTATTATAATAATATTTTATTATTTTGTCAAAGATATTGATAGAGAGTATTTCTGTATCCCGCAATAAGTTACAACATTATGTCGTTTCGTCGCCTCGTCGTTTCGTTATTTCGTTGTGAAAATGGCTTATTTATGCTATAATAATTAGATTTAAAATTATGAATTTATGTATACGGAAAGTGAACATAAAGACCCTATTCTGATCAGAAGCGCTGATGACGCTTGGAACGCCATGTATGAGCATGGATTGAAACAGACCTTAAGAAGTATCTTAGATTATTTTTTGGAATCTAAGAAAACTAAAGAATTTACTGAATTCTGCCATTCGCTAGACGAAGAACAGCTAAAAGATGCCATGAATTATTTTTTAGAGAATTTCAACCAGAATAAATTTGTTATGTTTTTTGGCGCGCTTAATATAAATCAACAGACTACAGTACTTTCTTTGCTTTTAAATGACGTATGTGTATCCAAAGACGTTGCAAATTACAGCAGGATAATACAATTTAGGCAAAACCTCTGCACTTTTGATAACTGGAAGGAGAGAAAAAAGTTACCAGTAAACGTTCAAGACGCAATCAAATGCGCGAAGGATAATTCTTTTGATAAGGTTATTTATTTTTTACAGGAAAATCCAAAGGAAATCAGAAAATTTATAAACCAGCTTGGTGATCAGGATAAGATGATGATATTAAATGGCCTAATCCTTCAGCTTATAGATAAATTGCCTTATAAGCCTGAAGAAAAGGAGTTGCCGTTTGCGGCATAACTAGTTTGTAGGTTTTAACGCCTGTTGTGACGATAAACCACACTCTTTTTAATGGATAAAAAGATAAGAATATAAGTAATTAAGTAGCCCCAACGGTATATCCGGGCCTGCCTGCCGGCAGGCAGGGTAAGAGGGAAAGAGGATAAGGGGATAATCAGTTATAAGATATATTATATATAAAATCCTTTAAAAGCACAGAATTCACAAATTGCACAAAGCACAAACAAACGAACCAAATTGCACAAAATTCACAGAGCACAAACATATTTGGTAAGTTTGGTTAGTTTGTGAAATTTGTACTTTGTTTGGTAAGTTTGTGAATTCTGTGCCATTTGTGTTTTTCCCCACTTTCCCTTGACTTCATTTATAAAAATTCAACCTGATTTTTCTTTTCTGCATTAAAATCCTTTGAAAAACATCGGCTGTTTTGGTAGACTCTATTTGCTTAGTTTTACCCAGAGTGAAACAGCTATATTATTTGAGAAGCTTTTTTAGTTTCGTTTATCTGATTTCTTAACCTTATTTAACAGTGAGTGACGAAGAAAAAAACCCAATTGATCCAGATGAGGAAGATACTGAAGAGACTGAAGACTCTTCTTTAAGCGAAGATGAAGTGATAAAGGATGACACAAATCCTGTTACTGTTACCGATATCGGCAAAATAATCGATAGAAACATTGTGACAGAAATGCAGGAAAGTTACCTTGATTACGCGATGAGCGTGATAGTTTCGCGCGCTTTGCCGGATGTCAGAGACGGTCTTAAGCCTGTTCATCGAAGGATATTATATTCAATGCATGAGCTGGGTCTTAGGTCGGGAGGCAAATTCCGGAAATCCGCGGCTGTGGTCGGCGATGTGTTAGCTAAATATCATCCTCACGGAGATGTGGCTGTGTATGATTCAATGGTTCATATGGCGCAGGATTTCAAAATGAGGTATCCGTTGATCTATGGTCAGGGGAATTTCGGTTCAATGGACGGAGACAATGCCGCGGCCATGCGTTATACCGAGACTAAAATGCATAAGATAAGCGATGAGCTTTTGGCTGATATTGAGAAGGAAACCGTGGATTTCCGCCCGAATTATGACGGAAGGTTAAAAGAACCCACAGTCCTGCCAAGCCGGATACCTGCATTACTTTTAAACGGAACAATGGGTATAGCCGTAGGCATGGCGACAAACATCCCTCCTCATAATTTAAAAGAGGTAATGGATGCTGTTTTGCACCTTATTAAAAATCCCGAGGCTCCTATCGAAGACCTTATGCAGTTTGTCAAAGGTCCGGATTTTCCGACAGGAGGTATTATTTATGACATTGAAGCCATTAAAACTGCATACGCGACTGGACGAGGAAGCATTGTAATTCGCGGACTCGCTGAGATAGAAGAGACTAAAAGCGGAAAATTCCGCATCATCATAACCGAGGTGCCATATCAGGTAAACAAAGCCGCGATGGTGGAAAAGATCGCTGACCTTGTTCAGGATAAAACCCTATCAGGCATTTCAGACATCCGCGATGAATCCAGCAGGAAAGGAGTGCGCGTTGTAGTCGAATTAAAACGCGACGCGTATCCGAAGAAGGTCCTTAACATGCTTTATAAACACACAAATCTCCAGACTTCTTTCGGTTTCAATATGATTGCCCTGGTCAATGGCGGTATTCAGCCAAGGTTACTCGACCTTAAAACTATCCTTGAACATTTTATTGAACACAGGAAAGAGGTTATCCGCAGGAGAACGGAATTTGAACTTAAGGTCGCAAAGGCACGGGCGCACATTTTGGAGGGCTTAAAAATAGCTCTTGATAATATCGATGAAGTCATCGCGCTTATCAAGAAGTCCGCGACTAAAGAAATCGCGCGCGACGGGCTGATGAAGAAATTCAAATTGACCGAACTCCAGGCAAAGGCAATCCTTGAGATGCGGCTCCAGACACTCGCAGGTTTGGAAAGGAAGAAAATTGAAGACGAACTGAAAGAAAAAATCGATTTTGTTAAGGAATGTGAATCGATTTTGGCAAGCCCCAAAAAAGTGCTTTCCATTATTACTAAAGAAACTCAGGAAATAATAGATAGGTATTCTGACGAACGCAAAACGGAAGTCATGAAGAACGCAGTAGGCGAGTTTAACGTAACACAGCTAATACCGGATGAGGATATGGTTGTGATGCTTACTAAAGGCGGTTATACAAAACGCCTGTCTCCATCTGTTTACCGAACGCAGGGCCGCGGAGGGAAAGGGGTTATCGGCATGGCTACAAAAGAAGAAGATGAGATAAGCCAAATAATCAATTCCCGCACACACAATAATCTTCTGTTCTTTACCGATAAAGGGCGCGTGTTTCGTCTGCCGGTTTACGAAATACCTCTGGCAAGCCGTACAGCGCGAGGCCAGGCAATTGTAAACCTGCTTCAGCTTGGCGAGAACGAACATGTGACAATTATGTTCGATGATTCCAAAAAAGAAGGCACAAAATACTTATTTATGGCGACTACCAAAGGAACGGTAAAGAAAACAGAACTTGAAGGATTCAAAAACGTCCGTAAATCCGGTCTTATTGCAATCAAGCTTAGGCCAAACGACTTTCTGAAATGGGTCAAACCTACGAAAGAAGGCGATCAGGTAGTTATGGTTACCCGTGAGGGCAAATGTATACGCTTTAAGCAGGAGGATGTGCGTCCGATGGGCAGAAACAGCATGGGTGTCCGAGGCATCAGACTCAAAAGTGATGATGTTGTGGTACAGATGGATGTTGTTTCAGATGAACTAAAAAGCAGATTATTGGTGGTCATGGAAAACGGTCTCAGCAAGAGTACGAATATCACGAACTATCGTTTCCAGGGTCGAGGCGGAACAGGTGTTAAAACCGCAACTCTGACCGACCGGACCGGCAAACTTGTGGGCGCAAGGGTGCTTGAGGATGAGACTACCGGCGACCTTATCATAATCTCCCGCGAAGGACAGATGATACGTTTGTCTTTAAGCGAAATACCGTCAAGGGGAAGGGCGACACAGGGAGTCTATGTAATGCGCTTAAAAGGAGCAGACAAGGTAGCTTCCATATCGCTTATCCTTGAAGACAAAAAGGTGCCAAGCGGTGAAAAACTGCCATTAAAATAGGTATTTAAGATATAAATAAAGTAAGCCATTATGAAAAATATTTTTTCAAAGATTGCCTTCATTATTTTTATTTCATTCTTGGCGATTTTTCATGCTACGACTGTTTTTGCGGAAAATTTTTCCAAAGACATTTCAATCGCAACGGGTGATGTAAAACTTTCGAAATCGGATAATATCCTTAAAGGCGATTCAGTAAGGTTTTATGTAACGGTTCACAATAATTCAAATGCCGACCTTTCGGGAGTGGTCAAATTTTATGATGAAAAGACCTCTACTTATTTAGGCACTGACCAGCCTGTTTCCGTACTTACCAAAAAAACAGATGATGTGTATATGGACTGGAACACGGACCAATTGGGCGAGCATACAATCGCAATCCGTGTTGTCCCATGGCAAACGGACGGCGATGACCCAAATAATAATAAAGTAACCAAAACAGTTTACGTAGACATAGATTCTGACGGCGATGGGATTGGCGACCGTTTGGATAATGATGATGATAATGACGGCGCGCCAGATAGTCAGGATGCTTTTCCTCTTAATCCGAAAGAATCCGCTGATACCGACAAAGACGGCACAGGGAATAACGCAGATACAGATGATGATAATGACGGAACATTGGATATGCAGGATGTTTTCCCGCAGGATCCGAAAGAATCGAAAGATACAGATAATGACAGCGTTGGCGATAACAGCGACCCATTCCCATATGATCCTGCTGAATGGAAAGACAGCGATTCCGACGGGCTAGGGGACAACGCAGACCCGGATGACGCAAATAAAGGTCCTATCCCAGTAATTACCATCGGAAAAACAGGTGTCAGAGTAAATGAGCCTGTTTCTTTAAATGCTTTAAAGTCACGAGACCCTGACGGACAGGTTACAAAATATGAATGGGATTTTGGCGACGGTACAAAAGATACAGGCGTCATAATCGACCATATTTTTAAAAAGTCGGGCGATTACATCGTCACGCTAAAGGCGACTGATGATAAAGGCGAACCCCGCGAACAGCAGATTCAGATCAAAGTCAGGAACTACTGGCTATTAATTGTTCTGATAATCACAACCATAGCGCTTTTGCTTATGCTTCTGGGGCTTTTCATTCCAAATAGCCGGTTTTATTACAAGAAATTGATAAGGCCGAAAAGAAGGAGATGGTTTTTTTGGTGGAAATGTTAGGACTTAAAATACAAATCACAAAACACAAAACCCAAATCTCTTTCAAAACACAAATTACATCCGCCGCGGCGGACACAAAGCACAAACCTTTTAAAAACCCAAATCACACAAAATTCACAAAACACAAACAAACTTTCCAAACTACACAAATACACAAAACCCAAATTTGTTTGTAATGTTTGAACAGTTTGTGCATTTTGTGCTTTGTTTGTGAGCATTTGTGCAATTTGTGAATTTTGTACTTTATTTGTGTCGTTTGATACGTTTTTTCGATTCAGGTATGAAAATACTTGCTTAAAGGTAAATAATAAGATAAAATCCTCCCGCTATATCCGCGCCTGAGCGGATATCGGTACAACACAATAAAGCTTAATCAAATTTCCATGAAACCAGGAATACATCCCAAATACCATAATACCAAGGTCCAATGCGCCTGCGGAGCGAAATATGAATTCGGCTCCACTATGGAATCTTATAATGTTGAGATCTGCGCGGCCTGCCATCCGTTTTACACCGGTAAACAAAAACTTGTCGATACAGCCGGACGCGTCGATAAATTCAGGGAACGCATGAAAACATCTGAACTTATTAAAGCTGAAACCGAAAAACGCTTAAGCAAGAAGTCTAAAAAGGAATCTGTAGAGGAAAAGATAATGCGCAAAGCGGAGGAAAAAGAGGTTGCTAAAGAAGCCGTAAAAGTCGCCCGCGAAGAAGCGAAGAAAGAGGTAGCTAAGAGAAGGGCGGAAAAGATCATTGTAAAACCAGTTCCGAAAAAGGCAGAGAAAAAACCTGTAGCAAAAAAGGCTCCGGAAAAGAAAGCGGCAGTTAAAAAGCCAGCAGAAAAGAAATCTGCTGCGAATAAGTCAGGGGCGAAGAAAACAGCAAAGAAAAAATAAGTGTATACCCTTAATCTGATAAATAAACCTTATAAGCTCTATGCCTTCGGTATAGGGTTTTTGTAATAATGAGAAAAGGATGATTCTTGTCTGCATATCAGCAAACTGATAGAATACAATCACTCTAATCTTTAACTAAATATTATGAAAAAATTATTAATACTTGTTTTGGCTACATCATTTGCCATTACTTTATCAGCGTGCAAAAAACAGGAAGCTCAGGAGACAACCACTGCCCCAACTCAAACTACTAGTGAGACGCCAAAACAGGATGTCGTGAAGGAGGAAGATACTGGTATTTTTGCGTCCATCAGAGATGCTATTAATAAATCCGTTCCTTTAAAATGCACCTATACCGATCCAGATGGTATGAGTTTGGCAATGTATATTAAAGGTAATATGATGAGAGCCGACGCTATACAAAAACTCCCAACGGATCCTCTGATACATGAGATTTTTAAAGATAATAAAGTTTATATCTGGACAGATGGGTCACAACAAGGAATGGTTATTGATTCTTCAAAAATGAAACCTGGTGAAGAAGCTACAGAAACAGGTGGAACACCGGTAAATTCTGCCGAAGATATTGTCAATGATCTCGAACAACAAAAACAGAATTGCGTGAAGGAAGTCGTTTCCGATTCGATTTTTGATGTACCTACAAATGTCACGTTTTTAGAAATCACCCAATAAGCAGTAAAATCGAATAAATGAAACCAATATTCCGACGCGAATAAGCGTCGGTTTATTGGTAATGTGGGGGATATTTACGCAAAAAGCTTCCCTAATACTCCTGCCACATTATTTTTGAATTTACCCCATTTTATATGGTCCCACACTCTTTCGTGGATGTAATAACCTATTGTTGTGTAAATATTACTAGCCAACATAAACCCTAAGGCAATATCAATTCTTTTTGTAAGCAAATAAACTACAGTGAAATCAAGGATAAGAATAAATATCCTGTAAGTAATAGTTTTAGTAAGTGACCTATACCAGGTTTCTTTAAAATGGTGTGGTTTGTTTTTCATTGTTTAATATTTTAATTGATATTTATTTTCCCAAAATCATTGGTAACAGTTTGATTATACTACACAACGTAGACATATAAGCTGAAAATAGTAAATACATCCTAATTTAAAAATCGAGAACTACAAAGCAATTCGGAGGAGTCGATTTATGGTCGCTAAAAATTTTCCAGTATTTTATATCCCTCAATCCAATCGGAAGGAAATTTATAGCGACTAATAAGAGCAATAATTTTTTCTTTATCAAATGCGAAGGTATTAAGGTGCGGACAAAATCTCCTATCTAATTTTACGTCCACAACAGTTTTGTCAAAATCGAACAAAAAAGGATAAAGCATGCATTCCAAAGGCCGTTTATCATAGATAGTGCATCTCATTGTTTTATCTTCTAAAAAGATACAATTTCCATTCTCCTTTTTTGCCAAAACAAATATTGTTCCGTATGGAGTTTTAATTTTTTTTGAATATTTCTTGAATTTTTTTTCCTCAGAAGGCAGCAATACTGGAGTCAAATGAGGATTTTTACCACAGCAGTGATTATTACAGCCTTTGCATCTGATTTGTATCATAATATAAAAGCTTATCCGATTATAAAATTTTTGCAAAGTGCTTTTCGGCTGATTGGATACAACGTTACTTAAAATTCCCTCGCGCCGCCTTTCTTGCATTGCGCGAGACTTACCTGGAGCAGGTTATTTTACAGAGAGCTAAATTTCGTCATTTATTTCGCGTTTTTTAGTTTCCCATTTTCCGCATCTTGTGTTAACAGCCCCAATAAGTAGATTAGTTTTATAAATTTGAGTCACTTCGCAACGATTGCTACAGTCAGTGCACTTGAAGCTCAATGTCCTGAATTCCTCAATATTAAAATTTTTGTTAAACTTAGTTTTTTCAGCATTTTCTTTGGCTATCAAAGCTATCCCTATCGCTCCCATCAGGGCGCAGTGCTCCGGAACTATTATCTTGTGTTCTATTTCTTCTTCCAGCGCTTTTACTAAGGCTTTGTTCAAAGCCGTCGCTCCCTGAAAGACAAAATCAGATTTTAGTTGTTTGCCTTTTGCGCACATCGTCAGATAGTTTCTTATCAGGGCGCGACATACGCCCATTAAAATATCTTCCTTTCTAAATCCCGCGTTTAATTTTGAAACAACAGCGGATGTACAGAATATGCCGCATTTTCCAGGAAGATCAAGCTCTGTTTCGCTTTTCAGTGCCAACTCCCCTATATCGTCTAGTTTTACGTTCATCCTATTGGCGATATTTTCAATCATAGCTCCGGTGCCGCCGCCGCAAACAGAGTTCATGGAAAAATTGTTGAGAATTTCATTTTCGACAGTGATGAGTTTGGAATCCTCGCCCCCGATTTCAAATATCGTCCTCGCATTCGGGTAATAAAAAAGAGTAGCCGTAGAATGAGCTATAATCTCGCTCTTTGCGATGTCCGCGTTTATGAGTATTTTGACAAGATTTCTTCCGGAACCCGTGATGCCACAGCCAATTATTTTATGCGCGTCAAGATTTAAGCCGTCAAAGATTTTCCGGATCGTTTCAAAAATCCCTTGGTTTTTCATGTAAACGAAATCAAGAAGGTTGCCCTTTTCATCGATAACTGCCGCTTTGCCGGAAACAGAGCCGATATCAATGCCTAACCAGGCTTGTTGTAGATTTTGCTGCATATTTTTTTCTCTTTATAATTTCTATAAATGTTTCAAGCCTTGTTTCAAGATTTAATTCTGAATTCGTTTCATCTATCGCAAGTCGAAGTAAACCAAGACCATTTTTTTGGCAAAGTGAATTTATGATTGGCTCAACCATTGTTTCCGGCATGCATGACAGGGGTTCGATATGCATAACTCCGTCAAAGCCGTGTTTGGCGGCATATATTGTGTGGGCAATGGATTCAAGGCCGTGTCCGCCTATAGGGCCATTTATATATTGTTTTGCTTCTTTTAAATATATTGGTCTTTTTTTGAGTATAGGTTCCCCTATGAAATGGGAAAGACTAATCGCCAATTTTGGCTTCGCGCCGAATTTTCTTAACTTTTCTACCACTTTAAAATTAATTGAGTATTCCAAAACTGTGTAAATTTCGCCAAAGATGAGAATATTTATTTCGTTTTTATCGATGTTTAGGTTAAATTCGTCTCGCGCTTTCTCAGCTTTGTTGATTTCGTTCCATGTACTTTTTAACGTCTTAAATATTTTCAAATAACTGTTTTTCTTATTAATTGCTTTCATGCCCCCTAATAATGTCTTTGTTCTCAGGGGAATAATGCTAAATTTATAACCCTGTTCTTCGAGGATCTGTTTTTGTATGATCCAGTAGTGTCTAAATCTGCACTCTCCGCATGAATCAAAATGAATTATAGTGTTTGCTCCCTTTTCCAGGCTGTCCATCAAGCTTCCCAAAGAAACTTTAAATGGAAAGCAAACCATTTCTGGACTGTGTCTCACCCCCTTTTTTATTATTTCTTCTGTTATTTCGCCAGGAGTTATAACTTCAACATCAAGCTTCTTAATGAGATTGTAGAAAATGGGTGTGTAAAATCCTAGGTGAGGAAAGGTGGCGATTGTTTTCATATATTTGATGATGTTTCATTTGGTTTATGTTGTCCAATGTTCGGTTCAATTCTATAATTTTTTTATTTTGCAAGCAAGACAGTTCAAAAATAAATTATATTTTTAGATTTTTTTAAATATCTTGGTTTTTCATGTAAACGAAATCAAGAGGGTTGCCCTTTTCATCGATAACTGCCGCTTTGCCGGAGACAGATCCGATATCAACGCCTAACCAGGCTTGTTGTAGATTTTGCTGCGTATTTTTTTCTCTTTATAATTTCTATAAATGTTTCGAGCCTTGTTTCAAGATTTAATTCTGAATTTGTTTCATCTATCGCAAGTCGAAGCAAACCAAGGCCATTTTTTTGGCAAAGTGAATTTATGATTGGCTCAACCATTACCTCAGGCATGCATGATAAAGCTGCGACATGTAAAACCCCATCAAAGCCGTGCCTTGCGGCATACATTGTGTGAGCAATGGATTCGAGACCATACCCCCCTATAGGGCCATTTATATATTGTTTTGCTTCTTTTAAAAATTTTGGTTTTTTTCCGATGGCTGTTTCTTTTAAAAAATTGGAAAGACTGATCATCATTTTGGGTATCGCGCCATACTTTCTTAATTTTTCTACTAAATTAAAATTAATTGAATATTCCAAAACCGAGTAAATATCACCGAAAATAAGAATGTTTATTTCATTTTTATTAATATTTAAATCAAATTCGTCTCGCGCTTTTTCAGCTTCATTAACTTCATTCCAGAAACTCTTTAGGGCTCCCAATATTTTCAGATAGCCAGTTTTTTGATTAATCGATTTTAGATCTTGCAACAAAGTTCTTGCTCTGAGGGGGATCATTTTAAACTTATAACCCTGTTCTTCGAGGATAAGTTTTTGTACAATCCAGTAGTGTTTATATCTGCACTGGCCGCCTGAATCAAAATGGATTATTGTGTTTGCCCCCTTTTCCAAGCTGTCCATCAAGCTCCCCAAACAAACTTTAAATGGGTAGCAAATCATCTCAGGGCTACATCTTACCCCTTTTTTTATTATTTTTTCCGTTATTTCATCAGGAACAACAATTTTGTCGGCAAATTTCCCAAAAAGATTGGCAAGAACTGGCGTATAAAATCCGAAGTGCGGAAAAGTGACGATTGTTTTCATATTAAATATTGGGCAGTTTTATTTACAGTGATATTAATAAAGGTTTTGAGTCCCGAGTAGCATGTCGCTTAACGTTTGCGTATAAGCGATGGCCAGCAAACGCATCCATTATTATACAACAGATAAGGCGAATATGGGCTTTGGACGAAGTCCAATGTTACAATGTCTGCGTCAGCAAACCATTGGCGGAGGCGTTTATACGCCACTGATCGTGATTACGCATGATTGTTATTTTGCAGAAAAGTTTGTTATCACAAAGGCGATTGAACTGAAATAATTTTTTAGAAAGTACCCCCCTCGCTTCAGCAAGGGGGGACCTGTTCTACAGTCGGGCAGGGGCTAGGGTGGCATGCCTCCGGCGCCACCCATCTCGAGGTACGCCTTAATCATGACATCCCGCACGTGATCGCGCAGGTGGTCTCGGTCGGCGTAGGTCATCCCCTGGGTGGGGATCGGAGGCAGGATCTTGATGCGGATGTGCGGAGCGGGGTTCATGAGCCAGTGGTCGGCCGGCAAGAAATCCGCGACACCCGTGGAGACCATGGGCACCACAGGCGACTGCGTGCGGATCGCCAGGACGAAGGGTCCCTTTTTGAAGGGGCCTATGCGGAGCTGGGGGTCGCGCGTACGCGTCCCTTCGGGGTAGTCGACGATGAGCTTCTTCTCATCGATGATCGCCTGCTCCTCCTGCTGGAGGGTGGTCACGGCCTGGTTGCCATGTTCACGACGGATGAACAGACTTCCTGATGCCACCATCGCCTGGCCGAAGATAGGGATTTTCGCCATATTCGCTTTGGCAAGGAAGTACACTCTGCGTGGGATTCGTGAATGGATGATGGGGAATTCCAAAACCCCTTGGTGGTTCGGCGTGAGAACCAGTGAACCATCGTAGTTGAGGTGTTCAAGTCCCTCAATCTCGACCTTGGCAAGGGAGAACTTGACGGAGAGAGCTGCCCACGCCTTCTTGTTGAACCAGATGCCGGCCTTATGAAGGCCTAGCGAGTGGCAGAGTACCACTCCAGTACCAGCGACCACGATATCCAGAGCCTCCAGCGGGTAGGCGACCAGGGAATACGGAATTCGGATTGCGAGCGAGCGCATGACTCCTCCTTGGTTATTGACAGGTTTGTAAGACGAACAGGAAATTACCTAGTGATTTAAAAATAATTTCTTCTTGTCTTGCCCCAATAGCCCGATTGAAAAGGAACAGGGAATTAGTATATAACCAAATTACATAAAATATAATGACAGATATAGTATTTTTTGTTAAAATATTTTTCTAACATTAACTTTTTTTATTCCTATGGGTAATGCACATACCATTAAAGATATAAGCGATAACGACCTCATCGCGGAACTTCAGCGCAGAGCCACTGAGTCGCCTCGCCTTAGGCGGCAGGCATCGGAAGCTTTGACTGAAGAAAAAGTTCGACCCAGCCTCAAACGGGCACTTGCGGGCAGTGGCGAATCTGTTACTGAAGATACTGAAAAACATGAACTTTCTCCCGAAGAATCAGCCGAGTTCCTTGCCAGGCTAAAAAACCGTCTTTCTAGCAAACCTGAGTATCACAAACGCCCAAAAGGTATCGAATTTCCTGAGGTAAAAGACGCCCTGGAAGGCAGGCCTGATTTAATGTGGAGTCTGGCGCAGATGGAAAATTCCGGAGGCGCTATTGATATCCGTGCCATCGAAGGCAATGAATTTGTTTTTTGTGATTTTACACAGGAAACACCGAAAGAACGCCGTGACCTGACTTACTATCAAGTGGCTGAAAAGGCTAAGGAAATGGGTGTGGATATTCAGTCCGAAGCGGGATGGCGCGCACTGCAAAAACTAGGTGAATTTGACTTGGATTCATGGATTTGGATGAAATCAGATGACATTATTGATACCGGTCTTGCGCGGCGTGCGGACCGCTATGGCGTCCTCCGCGTGAACCGTCTCAACGCCGACTCCCACCACATGCTCAGGGGTTGGCGCGCCGAGCTAAGGGTCAAAAAAAACTTAACGTCCGTGGATGGCCGATGCCCCGCTATACATCTACTAAAGGCGCTGGGTTTGGATTAACGTTTGCGCTATAATTTTGCAAAGCACAGCGCAAAAAGCGAGCCGTATAACGTTTGCGTATAAACGATGGCCAGCAAACGCATACCATATTATATCAAAGTCCACCGTAGCTTTAGCGAAGGTGGGCAAATAGGGCGTTTGCGGGCTTTGGACGAAGTCCAATGTTACAATGTCTGACCTGCCTTGAGCGAAGTCGAAAGGTCGAAGGGCAAACATTGGCTTAGCCATATATACCGAGCTGGCGGATATAACAATAAATTTTTTCTATTTGGGCATAGCTGAACTATTCGAAAATTTTCGAGGCGAATTGTTTAAAATATTTAACTGTGTCAGGTCCAACTTGTTCAGGATTTTTTTCAATTAGTGTTATTAAATCTTGTCGTGAGAATGGTGATATTTTTTCAACTTCATTAGGTTGTGCGCTTAGTGGTCCATCATACTTACCAACAAATAAATCAACGTGTACAATTTCTTTGACATGAGTACCATCAGATCTTCTTCTGATTGATTCAAAGTTTAGAATTGTTTTAACTTTTGTCAAAATAGCTTTCCCCCCCAAATCAGTTTGTCTAATAGCATGTTTGAACTTTTCAATAGGCACAATTTCAGCTGAAATATCAGGTAACTCGTGACACATTTCTTCTAGAAATTCTCTGGCTAAATCTTGCTCGCCAATTAATACGTGTCCACCGGGCTTATCCCATACGCCAGGGTTATCTTTTTTATTTTGTGAGCGCAGTTGTAATAAAAGTTGGTTACGGCAATTGGTAATTAGATAGGCTACATGTTTATTAATTAATCCTCTATCATGAATCTCTTTTCTGGGTGCCGAACCTAAAACATCCCCTTTTTCATTATAGTAATAAAGCATTTCTGCATTGTTTTCTGAAGATTGACTCATATGAATAATACGTTAACTCAGCTTGGAGTATATTATATAAGTATAATTCTTAGATGTCAATCCCTATTGCAAAATAATCCTACCCAAATAGAGAAAATTTATTGTTAAAATATTCCAACGGGGAACAAGCGTGGAGTCGTATATACCGAGTTATGGGATGTACCGCAAATTTGGTCTTTAATCTGGGAATTATTCTGAATTAAATACCTTGAAACTCGGTTTCTCCTTTGCTTATACGTTGTGCAATATCAGCTGATTTACCAAAGTAATTGTCACTTGTTGGCCAAAAGTCTTCACGGGTCCATTCTTGTTCGAAATCAACAAGCTCTCCTTTTTCGTTAAACTTTTTGCCTACCGAATTTTTTATTGAATCAACTTTACCGCTAAATAAATCCATAATTTCTTGATGTGTAAATTCAGCAACTGCAAATACTTCTTCCTTTTCAAGTTTTAAATTATCTACACTTAATTCTGAATCAAGAAAAGAGACATCTTGAAGTTCATGGTTCATAGTTTCCCCTTGTTCAAAAATTTGAATGTGAGGAGCTTTTACATCAATTAATTTTGCTTCCATTGCTTCAGGAATGTTTGGCCCTGTTAATCTAACTACATTGTTCCGCACACGTTCAATGTTCACACCAATTTCTTCATAAACTTCTCTTAGTGCGTCATCGGCAGATTCGCCAGGTGCATAATGACCTGCAGCTGCAGTATCAAGAACTCCCGGGCATACATCTTTTGATGTATCACGTTGTTGAAATATAATAGTTCCTTTTTTTGAATTAATGGGGTGAACGTGGCGTGAACGATGCCATGTTCCATCAAGGTGAATTTGCTTGCGGTCTTTAAGCTCACCTGTGTTGTTACCCATATAATCCATTACTTCAAATTGTTCAGCCATGATATTTTAATTTAAAAATAAGGTTTTATATTATAAGTATATGGAATAGGTTTGTCAAATCTCAATTCAGAATAATTCCATTCAAATAGAAAGAAATTTGCGGTATTTACCATAACGTTTGCGTATAAACGATGGCCAGCAAACGCATACCATATTATATCAAAGTCCACCGTAGCTTTAGCGAAGGTGGGCAAATAGGGCGTTTGCGGGCTTTGGACGAAGTCCAATAGTACAATGGTTGCGGAGCAAACTATTGGCGGCGGCGTTTATACGCTGTTAGTTTATGTAGTGTAAAATCTCTCTCGAATATAAATAGAGTCATTGTTGTATCATCCCAAACTAACCCCTGCGGAGCAGGGAATAACGTTGGCGGACGTGGCGACATTATTTTACCCAAATCTAAATAGTGTCATTGTTGCAATACCCATCAATTTACTTATTTTCGTCTCGGCTTGATCAACCTTTTTGTTTTAGGCAGGGATATTATGGTAGATTGCTGAGGTATAATCGGGCCGGAAGGAAGAAATTCGATTTCAAAACGGGGGGCAAACGAAGAATGAGTCGATTTAATGTTGGTCATCTCATCTATTTTAAAAGCCTTCATATGGCCAGCTGCCAATTCCCAGGCATACATAAGCAAATTTCCCGTTTGCGGCTTGCGCAATGAATAGGGTTCGACGATCCTTCTTTTTCCGTGATAATCAAATTCCACTAGGAGGCGATTAACCGCGGCAAAACGGATAACCTCCACACTTTGTCCGCCACTCCAGTAGTTCATGCCGGCTGGCGCTATCACCACTTCGCCCGAATTATGCGCATAACTTGCAAGTCTCGGTTTTGGAGTCGTCGGCTCAAAGAATAACGGCAAAAGGCTCTCACACCTTTTAAGGAAGCTCTCAATTTCCGGTAGTTCAGGTAACTGATGCCCTAACATATTGCCCCACTCTGTGCGCAACTCACCCGATTCCTTTATTTTATTGAGCATGTCAGCGAGACCCGGAGCCTCAAACTTTTTTGCTTTGCATTTTTCCACGAAAATTCCATAAGCCTGTCTGATATTGATTTCTTGTATCCGGTTATCCAAAATGAATACGACATCATAAAGGTCGCGTGGTCTGGTTCTTTCAAACAAAGCCCGCATTTTTTCCGCGAGTATCTCCTCTGGTGAATAAGTGGAAACTAAACAGCTCTTACCCCAGAAGTCCGGATAAGGATGAAAAACATGGCGGCTGGACGCTTCGGCGATTATAGGCTCGCTCCGCGTGATGTCGATGAGTATGCGTGAATAATCGCGGCGTAATAAGGGGCCTCTGTAATAAATCCTGCCTTTAAAAGTTAGTTCCTGCTGGAGGTTATGTTTTGGCTCGACCAGTATCATCTCAGCCGGGAATTCAATACCGCTGGATTCCGCCGCACTTTTGGCAACCTGCATCAGGACTGCCTTTATTCCCGCTTCGTCGTAAACGGCATCCGGTTTCAGCGAAAAATCCAGATCCTCCGAAAAACGGTATGTCTCAAAATAGCATTTTTTCAGGCATGTTCCGCCTTTGAAAACCCATTTTACGGAAGATTCAGGATTCTGCGAAAGGGCGTTCAGCAGCCAACCGATAATGTAATCCTTCTCGACAACCTCTGGTCTCAGCTGCCATTCGGTCGCCCTGTCGATTATGTCATATTTAGCTATCATAGGTCATTAAATTAATGAGGCGTTTATCCATAGCCCCCATTTTTTATTCAGGCTGCCTTTCGATGGAACCGCAGGATCAAGTTTGATGTTACCCTTTGACCGTTTCGTGCATATTTTTTCAATGAGTTGCTTTTTGTCCGGCGACAGGTTTTCGAGCAGATAGCCCAAACGCTTATAACCCGCCCCTTTTTTAATTTCCTCAAGTCTTTCCAGCAGATGCTGGTAGTCGGGATTGGGTTCCTCGATATAGGTTTTGACCATTGCAGCCAAATGCCGGAAGCCACCGACCCAATCCGGTGAATTGAGCGCGTCGGCGATAGTTCCTTCCTTATCAGAGACCATGACCTGCCTTTGTTCGCGCCAGACGGGTTTCAGGTTTTTCAGCCTCTCGGGTTTTACACGGACAATATGGAACTCAGTGCCTAAAATTGTCTCCGAGCGCCTGCGGATATTGGCAGATGTAACCACAAAAACCTGGCGGAAAATCTGCTCGGTAAGCCCCCAGTGCTCAGCGGCGCTCCAGCCGCCAATATAGCAGGGCGAATACAAAACCTGTGCCAGCACCCACGGATCGTCGATTACCGGTTTGAGACCTGCACCGGACTCAAGCGGGATGATAAAGTAGATGCCCCGCTTTACTCTTGCAAGCCATCCCCGTTTCGCCAGAGAAGCCATTTTAGCGGAAGCGGTTTGGGCGGTCATGTTCAAAACTTCACGGGCCTTTTTGGCTGTTATAAGCCCGTTTTCCGAGTTTCTTAGCAGAAGGCCGAGAATCTCCTTTGTCTTGACTGATACCCCTTTTTTCAGCTGTGGCATTTGATACATTTTAGATGTCGTTATCATTAAATAACTATAATAACTACATTAAGAATATACCTTTTAGCAATAAAATCAAGGGGAAAGCTATATAGCTTTTGTTTTTAGAGTGAGAATTTGGTATAACGTTTGCGTATATACGCTGTTATATAATGTAAGTTTTTTTCTGATGCTAGTTGGGTCACTTTTTTGTAATGAACAAATTTTATTTTTTATTTTGGAATAAGGGCAGAGGGTGGGGGTGCCTGCCTGTCTTTGGTGGGAATGTCCCAAAGCTAAAATTTTTTATTTATTGGTAATCTAGTGCGAAATTTTTACCATAGGAACCTTGGTAAGAATGATGGAAATGATAGTAGAACGCTGGGCCCAGGGGTTTTTGTTATAAGGAAAAGAACCACTACCTCAGGTGTCGGCGTTACTTCCCCTGTATTTAAAAAGCCTATTAAAAGTACCTTAATCTAAAGAAAAATATTTTTTGAATTGTGTGTAACGTAGGCGTATAAACGATGGCCAGCAAACGCGTACCTTATTATATCAAAGTCCACCGTAGCTTTAGCGAAGGTGGACAAATAAGGCGTTTGCGGGCTTTGGACGAAGTCCAATATTATAATATT
>Ga0315297_10000276_pt1 | contig 29158 bp, 30 predicted proteins | sample YL17G15_0_MG_FD_203628 | JGI IMG/M metagenome (GOLD analysis project Ga0315297, IMG submission 203628) | Sediment microbial communities from Yellowstone Lake, YNP, Wyoming, USA - YL17G15_0 | ecosystem: Environmental > Aquatic > Freshwater > Lake > Sediment | place: USA: Wyoming | collected...
TGTCTCATTTGTTGAGAGTTCCAGGCTTGCGCCTTACCGGGCTGGGCCACCTCAGCACATGATGCCGAAAGTCTGTCCGTATTTAATTGTTCTTTGGCGAAACATCAGGGGGACAGTATCGCCCTGAGCTTCGAGTCCACAGATGCGTCCTTGTCCGTCCGGTCGTCGATCTTCAGCGTCGTAACTATTCTCACTGGCCCGGCAGCAAGGACCGCTCTATGCGCCGCCTTCACGGCCTTGAAGAGCAGGTCGATGTCCTTGCACTCGAGAACGGTCGACATTGGACCGGGGATCACCCTGACCCCTCTGCCTTCCAGCGCCTTGATTGCGATCTTGACGTACTTGCTGACGCTCGTCCCTGACCCGATCGGTACGATGCTCAACTCCGCGATTATCAATTTCGCACCCCGATAGTAGAGTGGCGAGCAATCCTATATTTCTTGTCCGCTTCCGGACGAGGCGGGGAAGGGCTTTAATCCGCCAGTGCATTTCCCAATCCGATGGCTAAGAAGATCCGCATAGAGGTCAAGGATTTCATCGATGATTCTGGACGCGTTGTTTTGACTCCCATCGGAACCATACACTCGCCCATCAACGAGAAATCCGAGAAACTGCCCTTCCAGTCATTCGCCTCAGATGTCGAGGGCACGATCGAACTGGAGCCGGAGTTCGAGCTGGGGCTCGAAGGAATCGAAGGCTTCAGCCATCTCTTCATCGTATTCTACATGCACAAGAACAGGAAGGTGAAGCTCAAGACCGTCCCGCTGCTGGAGGAGGAAGAGAGGGGGATCTTCGGCACGCGCTCGCCCTCCAGGCCGAACCACATCGGCGTTTCAACGGTGAGGCTGCTCTCGAGGGATGGAAGGATCCTAAAGGTCAAGGGGCTGGACGTATTCGACGGCACCCCTGTCCTCGACATTAAGCCGTACGTCCCGAAGGTCGACCTGGTCAAGGGCGTCGACAACGAATGGCTCGTGAAGAAGCTGGACAAGATCGATTCGATGGATGAGGAGCAGAGGGACAAGATCCAGCGCCATCTCAGGGGCGAATGATCTTCCTCACGCGAACTTCTTCAGATCGATGATGGCTTCGAATACTTCTTTCCGGCTGTCGCGCAGCGTCGGTCGCATCCTCCTTGCGAACTCGAGCTTCGAGATGTCGATCTCGCCGGCCACGATATCCTCTGCCAGCGGATTACCCTCTACGACGATCTCTCCCCTGGGATCGATCAGCCTGCTCTCCCCGCCGAAGACAAGGTCGAGGTGAGTGCCGACCAGGTTCACGTACGCCATGTATGTCGCGTTCTCGAGCGCGCGCGCCGGCAGCATCTTCTTGAAATTGACGACGGTCGCCGTCGGCGAAGCGGAGGCGCAAACTATCAAATCTGCCCCTTGAAGAGCCAAGAGTTTAGAAAGTTCGGGGAAGAACAGATCATAGCAAATAACGACGCCAACCCGGAGGCCGGAGAGCTCTTTTACGGTCGCCGCAGACCCGGGGGTAAAGTACAAGTCCTCTTCGAACGGTCCGAAAGTCGGCAGGTATGTCTTGTCGTACCTTCCGACCTCACCCTTTCCATCGATAGCGATGACCGAATTGGTGATCTGCCCCTTTACCGAAGGATGTTTAAGGGGGATGCCAGTGATCAGCGATCTGCCAGAATTCCTGCACATGGCCGAAAGCTTCGAAACGATTGGGCCGTCGATCGGCTCGGCCAAAGCTGGAAGGTCGTCCCGGGGGATGTAACCTGAAACGAACAACTCCGGGAAGATGACTATCTCGGCATCGGCCTTAGAGAAGACGGCTTCAAGCTTCTGCAGGTTCTTGCCCAGATCCCCGACGACGGCAGCGCACTGGGCCAACATGATTTTCATTTGAGCACTGGTTGCGAATAAGGCGGGCCAGATTTAGCCTTTGTCAGTGCGAACCGGCAATTAGTTTATTTGGGGGAGGCGATACAGATGCCAGATGTTGATACCGAAGCTTCGGGAGGATGCAGAGGAGATAATCGAGACCTTCACCCGGTCGAAGACAGATGAGGCGAAGGCCTCAGGGGTCGCGATAGGCATGAGCGGCGGGCTCGATTCCACGCTGGTCGCCCATATGAGCGTCAGAGCCCTTGGGAAGGACAGGGTGCTCGGCGTCATGATGCCCGAGAAGGGCTCGGACCCGAAGGACCTGGAGCATGGCCTGCTCGTAGCGAAGAAGTTCGGGATCGAGCATATGGTCGTCGATATCACAGGATCCATTCAGTCGTTCCAGGAGATCTTGCCAAAGCTCACGACGCAGCTCACAGCGGCGAACGTGAAGGCAAGGTGCAGGATGATCGTCCTCTACATGATCGCCAATTCTACCGGCAGGCTGGTCATGGGATGCAGCAACAAGACTGAGCTCATGGTCGGCTACTTCACGAAGTTCGGCGACGGTGCGGCGGACTACCTGCCGATCGGCGACCTGTACAAGACCCAGGTGAGGGAGCTTGCTAAGAGGGTCGGGGTCGACGTCGAGATACTCATGAAGCCTCCGTCGGCAGGACTCTGGAAGGGACAGACCGATGAGGGGGAGATGGGAATAACATACGATGTCCTCGACCAGATACTGTACGGCCTGGAGACAGGCACACCATCAGAGAAGATAGCTCAAGAGATCGGCTGCGAAATTTCCATAATCAAGGAGATCGAGCAGAAGATGAGGGCATCGGTCCACAAGCGCAGGCTGCCTCAGATACCGAAGCTTGGTTTTAAGACGCCTGGGTTTGACTGGCGTGAATTTTAAGTGCGGAGAAACGGCTGAGCCATCATAAAGCCATAAATACGTGCGGAAGATACACTACCGGCGGACTCAGGAAATCAACATGCTCCCGTAGTGTAGTCCGGCCAATCATCCTAGCCTCTCGAGTTAGGGACTCGGGTCCAAATCCCGACGGGAGCACTTCTCCACAAGAATCGAACGACCAATGCTCAGCTTATGTACGAACTAGTGCTGGAACGGTCGAATCCTTTCACGAGCTCGAGCTGGTACTCCTCCGGAGGCTGCCAGCCATATACGGGATAGACGAGCTTCTGGATGAACCGGGAAAGGTCCGCGGCGAGTTGCGTGACGACGTGCTCGTTCCCGAAGATCTCCGAGCTGATCTCGAATGCCTTCTTCCTCGTGGCGGCCTCGTCGATTACCCCGAGCGTGTGCAGATATTCATGGAGAAGGATGTGGAAGACATACGGCTTGTACAGCGCCGGGTCGGTCTCCTTAATCCTCTTCAGCGGGAGCGTGTTCATGACGATTATGTTGGTGGCTATCGGGTAGAAGGCGCCGATGAGCCCTTCAGGACCCCCACCCAGGTTGGCCAGGCCGAGCATGAGTCCAGGGCGCTCCATGCCAGTGCTCTTCCTGACCGCCGTCTTGACTATCTCGAAAATGTCTGGCAGGTCCTTCGCTGACTCCAATCCGGTGACAATCGACTGCGCGTCACGCATGCTACAAAGTCTGCATCTCGGAGTATTTGGAGATTACCCCGCAACGAGGTATCGCGCTAATCTTCCTTCTTCTGGCTGTTGCGCCTTGCGAAGAAGGCGATCATGATCACCATTGAGATTATCGGAATCCCGAAATCGGCGAACTCCGGAATCACGACATCGACGTGCACCTGTAGCGCCGTTATGTTGGTCAACCCATCGCTGTCTTTGACTTCCATCAGCACCGTGTAGTCGCCCGGTGTTCCGAATGGGTGCGATAGGACCTTCGAAGTCGACCATCCGGTGTCCCAGGTTCCATCCCCGTCCCAATCCCATCTGACCTCTAGGGTAGCGAGTGAATCTTCGACATCGCCGGAGTAGGATCCGTTGAAATCGAAGACCGTCGCCGAATCGCCCGTCAGCGGGCTGAACAGGAACCCTGCGCAGGGAGCATAGATCTCCTGTGGTCCGATCCAGAGCTCGATCCTCGGTGCTGGCTCGGCATTCAGCCATGGGATCGCCGGGATGTACTTGACAATCGGTATGAACGGCCCTACGATCTTCAGGTCACCGGTGCGCGCATCTATTGCGGTGGTTCCCGGAAGGGCCCCGACCGGGTGGATCGTCGCGTTCCCGAACCTCTCCTGCATCCTGATCGAATTGTATTCGCCTGCCTGCTGAGGAGCCGGTATGGAATAATTCCCAGTCATGGCCTTGGGCCTGTACCCGACGGCCAGTGTCTTCGGCGCCTCGATGATCAAGCTCTCCCCGAGCTTCAATTGCACATTGGCCGGGACGTAGTCGTACTTCGCTGTTTCGCCGAACCTGCTGCTGCCAGGGTCCCTAAGCTGGTATTTCGGGTCGGTGTTGTCCCTATTCGGAGCGTAGACGTCCATCTCGGACAGGAATCCAGAGATCGAGACGAGATAGTCGAGCCGTATGACCTCCCACCTGAATGTCGCGGTGCCAGCCGGAGCGGCATCGGATGTCCATGCGCGGAACGAATAGATGACGACTCCGGACATCGAGACGTTCGCGCGGTCATCGCTGATGTTGACATCCAGGCTCATGTGGTCGTACCAAGGTTCGAATGGCACTATGCCGTTCGGCGTCCCGTTCGGATAGTTCGCGCCCGATCCGGGGCCGCCCCAGTATAGCCACCTCGAGATCAGTTCGGAGTAGCTGTATCCTACCTGCCAGTAGGAGAGGGTCACATGGTCGGCATCGACGTAGACCAGCCTCATGCAGCTGCTGGACCACATTCCCTGACCGAAGTTATAGTAGTCCTCACAGGACTTCATATCGAGCCGCCCGCAAGTGACTCCATAGCCGCCCTCGCCGCCGAGATAGATGGCGTCCCAATAGTCCTGGGTGGTGAAGTTGCCGGGCATCCATGAGCCGTCACTGATGTCCGCATCCCACCACCAGCTCAGATTTGCCGGGTTGTCCAAGTAATACCAGAAGTCTCCAGCATCGGAGTATATGAGGGTCGTCGGGAGCGGTAGACCGATGATCTGCGATGCGGCCGCACGATCCATTGTGACATTGTTGGTCAGGAAGATTTCCCAGCCGTCCCAATCGTTTGCCTTTCCCGGAGGAATATAGACTCCATCAAGGGCGAGTACTTGGGCCTGGGTCAGCGTGTAGTAGTCGAGGTCGATAGTCACATTGCCCTTGCCGGTCGTCGGGTTCTTCAGGGCCGTGAAGGTCGGGCTGCTCATGTTGTACTCAGGGATGTTCCTTGCCTCGACGTTGATCGAGTAGACGGTCGAGAGCTGGCCGGCGTTGTTGTCCCCGAACCTGTAGATCTCAATTGCTGGCGAGGTGTTGCGGAACCCTTCGTCGCTCAGGAGGTAGTACTTGGACCTCATCAGCCAATAGTCCGGAAGTGGGCCCTGGAAGATGTCGTAGATCTTGATCTCTACGGTCCTGTTGCAGACCGTCGCGAAATCGTAGCCGAGGATTGAGGAGTTCGCATCGACCGATGCGGAGACATTGTACTGTCCCTCCAAGCCAAAGGAGACCGCACCGATGAAGGTGTGGACGCCGGCATCGGGCAGTGTGAATGCGTAGCTGGACGGCTTGGTCACGCCAGAACTCTTGTTGCAGGCGATCGAAACGCCGCCGGTGAAGTCGGTCACGACATTGCCGCAGGCGTCGACGATTGATATCGTGAGGTCCGTCGTCTCCGATGGCAGCAAGGAGTGCCTTCCGAGCGAAACGCCTATCGCGGAGGCGCCGGCCGGGAGGATCTCGAAGACCGCGGCTGCTGGGCGGCTCCAGTTGCCTCCGTTGTCCTTAACGGTCAATGTGACGATGTAACTTCCGGTCGAGGCCCACTGGTGGGTCTGATTGACCCCGTATCCGACTGAACCGTCCCCGAAGTTCCATGAATAATTGATGATGGTCCTTCCGGGTGCGGGATTGTCAGGGCGGTCCCCGAAGAAGTATGACTGAGCCCCTGAGAGGAAGACATCGCAGTCTTCCGTTGCTTTAGTGGGCATTGCGATTTTTGCAACTGGGCCCTCAAGCCAGACCATGACTGTCATGGAATCTTTGCCAGTCGCGGTGGTGTTGTCGGTGACTGTGAGATTGACGTAATAATTACCGTAATCTGCGAAGACATGGTGTGCAATAGGCCCAGATAGTGTTCTTCCGTCGCTGAATGTCCAGAGATAGGAAGAGATTGTGCCGTCCGAGTCGTATGACGAAGACCCGTTGAAAGACATCATTTCGCCGACGCTTCCGGTATCCGTACCATTGATTACGGCGAATGGGGGGGTGTTCGTCCAAAGGGCGGTCGACCTGTCGTTCACGGCATTGTAAGTAACAATAATTGCCAGCAGCGAAGATACGACCATAATGAGCATAAGTGAAAATGCAGTGATCTTCCTAGCATTGATGTGAATCCTGCGCCCTACGGTCATGGAGGAATATTGTATCTGTCCTCCTGATCTCGAACGGATCTTCCAGGAGTGTACGACTCTGTTCTTTTCATTACCGTTCATCGAAAACGAACTTGTCTGAGATACTCTCATTCATAGCCCCCCATAATACGATGCATCGCTCGTAACCTCCTTCAACATATTTAATGTTAGTCGAAGTCTAATACTGGTGACCATGAATTTTCGAATGATTTTCGAGGGCGAGCGTTTTGAGCAAGTATCAGAATGATTAATAGACAGAAATTGCCTACAATACAACTACTTCGGCTGTTGAGAGGCGGGATGTGAATATAATGGGGAGTCTGAACGATGTCATCGGAAAAGCGGATTGGAAGACGGAGAAGCACGTGCCAGTCATCGAGTGTCCGTCGGAGGTTAAGGCGGATACGATGTTCGATGTCAAGGTCTCGATCGGAAAGGAGATCGCCCATCCGAACACGACAGCGCACCACATTACCTGGATCGCGCTCTACTTCCACGCCGACGGCGAGAAGTTCGCGCACCAGATAGGGAGATACGACTTCATGGCGCACGGGGAGGCCGTGGAGGGCGCCGATGCGGGGCCGGTGCACACGCACCACCAGGTCGTGACAACGATGGCGACCAAGAAGAGCGGAAAGCTCTTCGCTGTGTCCATGTGCAACATCCACGGCCTCTGGCAGAACGAGAAGGATGTCAGGGTCACCTGATCCAAACCCGAACACCGATGGATCCTTCGATCCAATCAATCATCATTGAGAGCTGTGACCATGGCTGAGACCACTTTCAGGACTGGCATAGGGAACAGGGCTGCGACCCCGACAATCGATGCGAAGACCTGCAACCTCTGCGGCCTGTGCGTCAAGGTGTGCGGGACCGGGTTGAGATTAAGGGAGGACGCGGTCGTGTTCGACGATGACGCTATCGCCGGATGCATAGGTTGCGGCCAGTGCATGGCAGTTTGCCCGACCGGCAGCATCACCATCACCGGTAGGAAGATGTCTCCGGATGACCGTCTTACGATGCCTGCGCCCGATGAATGTGCAACGCCGGATCAGCTGGAGTCGTTGCTCCTTAGGAGGCGCAGCGTGCGGATCTACTCGGACAGAGAGGTCGAGAAATCCGTCGTCGATAGGATCCTTCGCATCGCTTCGACGGCGCCGATGGGGATCCCGCCGAGCGATGTCGGCGTGATCGTTGTCAGCGGCCGCAAGAAGATCAAAGAGCTCAGGGACGACCTGGTCGACTACTTCAAGTCCCTTTCAAAATACTTCAACCGGGGCCTCCTACTGCTCATGAGACCTTTCATGAAGAAGGCCAGCTACGAGATGCTCAGGGATTTCGTGGGGCCGCTTCTCAAAGAGTATTACGATGCGAGGGAGAGGGGGAGCGACGTCCTCTTCTACGACTGCCCGCTCGTCCTGCTCTTCCATTCGAGCCCGTATTCCGACCCGGCCGATCCCTACATCGCCGCGACCTATGCGATGATTGCGGCGGAGTCGTTGGGAATAGGCACGTGCATGAACGGGATGATCCCGATCATGGGGTACAGCAAGAAACTCAAGCGGAAATACGGTATCCCGAAGGAGAACAGGGTCTTCCTCGGCATCATGATGGGCTATCCGGCCGTCAAATACCAGCGGGCGCTGCGCCGGGAATTCGCGACAATCACTTATCGTTGAGGGGTCTCCTTAGATGAGATGCGAGGACATCATCAAGAAACTTGAGAATGAAGCGAATCCGATCAATGTCGCAGGAATGGCTAGATTCGGGATCAATCCGGACAAAACGCTAGGCGTCTCGATTCCGTTCTTGCGGAAGCTTGCTAAGGAAATCAGGAAGAACCATGATCTCGCGAAAGAGCTCTGGCTTTCAGGAATCCATGAGGCGAGAATCCTCGCAGGCCTCATCGACGACCCGGACAGAGTCACGGAAAAGCAGATGGACCAGTGGGTCGAGGATTTTGATTCCTGGGATGTCTGCGACCTGGTATGCAGTAACCTTTTCGACAAGACCAGGTTTGCATATAAGAAAGCATTCGAATGGACGACCAGGGACGATGAGTTCGTCAAGAGGGCTGGGTTCGTGATGATGGCGGCGCTCTCGGTCCACGACAAGAAGGCATCCGACAGGGAATTCGAGAAGTTCCTTCCGATGATCGTCCGAGAGGCAAAGGACGAGAGGAACTACGTCAAGAAGGCGGTCAACTGGGCACTGAGGCAGATCGGCAAGAGGAACAGGGCGCTGAATAGGAAAGCTATCCAGACGGCGGAGAAGATCCGGAGAATCGATTCTAAGAGTGCGAGATGGATCGCAGCAGACGCGCTCAGGGAGTTGAAGAGCGATGCTGTCCAGCGTAGGTTGAAGTGATTCCCTCAACTACGGTCTGAGACAAGGATTATCGCGACGACTATGAATCCGGCTCCAACGATGGCAAAGGAGTTCAGCCCTTCGCCAAGGAGTATGAACGAGACCGTCAGTCCCGCGACGATCTCGAGCAGGAGTATTATCGAGGACGAGGTGGCCGTCAGCCTCTTGAGGCCGTATGCCCAGAGGTAGTATGCGACGGTCGTGCACGCTATCGCGAGATAAAGCATCGGTGCGATGCCGCCGACTTCGATGCTCGTATCCATCAACCCAGCAGGAACCATGACTGCGCACGGGATCATGAGCATGATTGCGGAGGTCGCGATCGCCGCCATGGACACCTCCAGTGCGTCGACCTTCCCTAGCGTCTTCTTCACGGTTACGATGAATATCGCGTACATCACGCCGGACATGAAGACGAGGATGTCTCCGAGAACCTCCGCGGAGCCGGGTGCTAGATTCGGCGTGTAGGTGAGCAGCACGACCCCGATTATCCCCGCGGCGACTCCGGCGGACTTGCGCATACCGAATTTCTCCTTGAAGAACCAGTACGAGAGGAAAGCGACGATGACGACGTTGATGTCGACCAGGAGCACTGTCTTCGACGCGCTCGTCATGTTTATCCCGTAGTTCTGCAGCGCGATGCCGATTGCGTTCGTCGCGCCGATGAGCCAGATGACCGGCGAGCGGTAGATCTTCCAGTCCGACCTGCCGAGCATCTGCAGGAGGAGAAGCGAGACGATTGCAGCTATCGCCACCCTCACGGCGGCAAAGAAGAGAGGGTCGCCGAACGACGGCAGGGCAGCCTTTGTCGCCGGGAACGACGTCCCCCACAGAATCGCGGCACCAGCTGTCGCGGCAATGCCAGCCCTCTTCACCGAATCTAACATCTGATTGGACGGAAAGTTAACCGATGCTTAAAACATATGGAAAAACTGGATAAGGGAGGTCAGGAAAAACCTGACCTTCCGTCGGTGTTTAATGCGATCCGCCCTGGGCGAGGATCTGCTTGAAGGTGTCCTGCGACGGCCAAGCCTCGCTCTGCATTATGTAGCGGTCCATCGCGTCCGCCGCCGCCCTTCCGCCGCCCATCGCCAGGATGACTGTGGCGTCACCTGTCGCGAGGTCTCCCGCCGCGAAGACACCTTTCATCGAGGTGCGCTGCTGGTCGTCGACCACGAGCGTGCCCCACCTGGTCGCCATAAGCTCCGGGGTCGTCTGGGACAGTATCGGGTTCGGGCTCTGGCCGATGGCGCAGAGGACCATGTCGACATCCATGACGTAGTTCTGCCCCTCGCAGACGATCGGTTTGCATCTGCCTGAAGCGTCGGGTTCGCCGAGCTTCATGACGCAGCACTCCATCTGCTTGACATAGCCCTTCTCGTCGCCGATGTATCTGACCGGCGCAGTGAGCAACTTGAATATGACGCCTTCCTCGTGAGCGTGGTGGACCTCCTCCTTCCTCGCCGGCAGCTCGTTCTCGGAACGCCTGTAGACGATGTGAGATTCCTTGGCTCCGAGCCTCAGCGCCGTCCTGGCGCAGTCCATCGCGACATTCCCGCCGCCGATCGTTGCGACCTTCTGGCCGATCCTGTTCGGCGTGTCGGCGTTCGGGAACTCGTAGGACTTCATCAGGTTGGTCCTCGTCAGGAACTCGTTGGCTGACATGATGCCGTTCAGGTTCTCGCCGGGGACGTTCATCCACTTCGGCAATCCCGCGCCGGTGGCGAGGAACACCGCGTCGTTCTCCTTCGAGAGTTCCTGCAGCGTAACGCTCCTTCCGACGACCGCGTCGAGCACGAGCTTCGCTCCGAGCGACTTGATGTAGTCGACCTCGGCCCAGACGATTGCCTTGGGCAGCCTGAACTCTGGAATGCCGTAGATCAGCACTCCGCCGGGCGCATGGAGCGCCTCGTAGATCGAAACATCGTACCCCTTCTTCGCAAGGTCCGATGCAACGGTCAGCCCCGCGGGGCCGGCTCCGACGACAGCGACCTTCTTGCCGTTCTTCTTCGGCTGTTCGGGCTTCTTCAGTCCCCTCGCCCTCTCCCAGTCGGCGAGGAATCGCTCCATCCTTCCGATCGCGACGGGCTGCGTCTCCTTCAGTTTCCCGACGACGCAGTTCCCCTCGCACTGGTTCTCATACGGGCAGACGCGCCCGCAGACCGCCGGGAGCGCGTTCGTCTGCTTGATGATCTTGATGCCTTCCTCGAAGTTCCCCTCCTTCACCGCTTTGATGAACGCGGGGATGTCGACCCCGACCGGGCAGCCTTCGATGCAGATCTTCCTCTTGTCGCTGCGCTTGCACTGGAGGCACCTCTCCGCCTCCTTCATGACCGTCTCGGCTTCCTGGCCCATCGGGACTTCCTTGAAGTTGTGAATCCTGACTTTCGGATCCTGCTCGGGCATCGGGTACTTCTTCTTGACCCTCTCCTTCTTCGGCGGCGCCGCTTGCTCTTCAGGCATGTTTGGCCACCCCCTGCTTGAACTTCTCGACGGAAATCTTCTCCTCGTCCGAGTATCTCCTGTTCCTGTCGATCAGGTTCTTGAAGTCGACCTTGTGCCCGTCGAAATCGGGGCCGTCGACGCAACCGAACTTCATCTTTCCGTCGATCAGGACCCTGCACGACCCGCACATGCCAGTCCCGTCGACCATGATCGGGTTCAGGCTGACGACCGTGTTCACGCCGTACGGCTTCGTGAGATCTGATATCACTTTCATCATGATGATCGGGCCGACCGCGTAGACCACGCTGACGGGCCTCTTCTCATCGAGCATCTTCTTGAGTATGTCCGAGACGAATCCGTGGTGCCCGTACGAGCCGTCGTCGGTGCACGGGTAGATCTCGTCGCTGTAGGCAGCGATCTCCTTTTCCATGATCAGCAGGCCTTTCGTCTTCGCGCCCATGATCGAGATGACCTTGTTGCCCGCCTGCTTCATCGCCCTGACTGTCGGGTACATCAGCGCTATCCCGATCCCGCCGCCCACGCAGACGACGGTCCCCAGTCCGTGCGTGTGCGTCTCGATTCCGAGCGGCCCGACCATGCTCCTCAGCTGGTCGCCCTTCTTCAGAGTCCCGAGCTGCATCGTGGTCTTCCCGGCCTCGAGCGCGATGATTGTGACAGTTCCCTTCTTCGCGTCCCAGTCGGCCATGGTTAAGGGGATCCTCTCCCCCTTGTCGTCGATCATCAGCATGATGAACTGGCCGGCCTTTGCTCTCCTCGCGATCATAGGCGCCTTGACTTCCAAAAGGTGAATCCCAGGGGCCAGATCCTTTGTCTCAACAACCTCGTACATGTGATCTATCTCCGGGTTTACAGTGTCCCTCTTTCGAGGTGCCCAGCATAACTGAGATACGGGGCGTTTTGCCCATATGCCGAGTTCTATTTAGCCTTGTTGGATTGGGGCGCATCCAGGGTTAATAACATTTCGATTTGAAAACCGCAATTTTACCCTTGGAAGACAGATGTTTTTCGAAACGAAACGGCCGGGCGTCGTAATTCTTTCGGAAACGGATTCTAACCGGTTGATTCTGTGGTTGATTCTGTATTACTATGATTACTATCGTAAGCATGTATTTCTTAGCCTCGGAAGGCATTCTGCGCAACTAATGCGGGCAAGAATCAAAGAAGGGCGACCCTCACCTGAATTTCCAATGTGCATGAGGTTCTCTTCGCTAGAAGAGAGGATGAAGTTCTACCGAGAGGAATTTGATCTTCGATCTGTTGAGGAATGGACGAGAATTCACCCGTCAATCGTGTTCGCGGTCATACTAGGTAGATACACGCACATTTTTCCGAGAGAATACGCGAGGATCGCAAAGCATACCGTAGTGATAGACGATTACGGTGACCTCGCTGATTTGAGAGAATACATCATGCAGTACAGACCGGAGGGTGTGTACTATGACAGGAACGTTTACTCTGAAAGGGAGATTTGTGCGATTTGCATGAAGAACGACTCAGACTGCTGGGATTGTGACAACTTCCGCGGACAGGAACTAGCTTTCGACATGGATGTTGAGAACGTCGAGTGTCCGCTGCACGGGGATCTCGACCAGAGAATGGGGAGAAACGATCAGATGAGTTTCTGCGAATACGATCTTTTCACACTGAGAGAGAATGCTGTCGACCTGTTCGACGAGCTCAAAACGGAATTCAAAAGGATGAGGGTTACATACTCCGGAAGAGGTTTTCACATACACGTCTTCGATGATAACGCATATAAAATGTCAAGAAAGGAGCGCGGGGAATTAGCAGATCAGATCGTCAAGAATTTTCCAATTGATGAGTGGGTTACGGAGGGAGAATCTCACCTCATTCGGTTACCATTCTCCCTGAATGCTTTGGTCTCCAGAATCGTCTTGCCACTCGAAATAAAAGAGCTGGACAAATTCGATTCCGTCACAGACAGGCGTTGCATTCCAGACTTTTTTAACGCGGCCGTAACCATAAACCGCGTTTAGAAAAGAAGATTACTTCTTCTTTTTCTTTGCTTTTACCTTTGACTTCTTCTTAGATTTTGCAGGCATTTCTAAATACCTCCATAAACGGGATTGTATTGTACTACATTAAGGCTTCCTATTAAAATGTCAATATCACAATGTTATATTTCATTTACAGATATTGAATTCATTTTTCTCATTGAAATATAGAAATTGACTTACAATTCTGATTTATTATCAAATTTGACAAAGCCAGTCTTTAATGTATTAGACTTCAATAAGAAGAAGTTTACGACAATATCAAACCTTATGCATCGATAAAATCATAGATTTATCCAACGATAGATGGATCGATGCATGAATTCATTCGTTAGACATTATTTACGTAGATCCAAGAAAAATTAACAGATAATCTTCATTATCAACTGTAAATTAGACCTCGTCATCTGTTTATACCGATCAGATGAACGAGGAAATGAGTTTTGAAAAAGATTACTTCTTCTTCTTTGCCTTTGTCTTCTTACTGGCATAGGCCTTCTTCTTTTTTGCTTTCCCTTTCTTAACAGGCATTTCCAATTACCTCGAATAATGGAATCGCAATATACTACATTAAAGCTTTCCAAAGATCTACTGCAATAACGCTGTTATATATATTTAATGCAACTTGATTTTCTGTTTCTTCATCAACTCAAGAGGATTCTTCGATAATGCTTTCTCGATATCAGGTTTTGACATGCCAGCACCCGCTGCAATTCTCTTCGCGGATGAATATGTCGAGATATCCTTGCATTCATGAGCATCTGTGTTGACAAGGAAATTCGCCCCGACGGACGATCCGATGCGAAACACATGCCCGTTGGTAATCATATGCCCTGACCTGCAAGTTATTTCCAGATAGATTCCATTGTCTTTTGCTAGTTGGGCTTCATCGACTGTTATATGACCGGGATGAGCGATGATATCGACATCGGGGTTCATTGCCGCCTGCTTATTAGTCCCCGGAGTTACTGGCTCGACAGGAGATTCTCCATGCACGACGATGATCTTCGCGCCGGCTTTGCGTGCCTTCTTGATTATCGCATCCATCTTCTTCGGAGGGACATGCGTGATCTCCACTCCCGGAATCGCCGTTATATCCCATCCTTCGACGGCATTGCAGTCCCTTGCGATTGCAGGTACAAGGTCATCGACGTTCGAATAGCTTGCATGATCTGTGATTGCTATTGCGCGGTTGCCGAGCATGGATGCCCTCCTGATGAGCTCGATCGGAAGCAGTTCGCCGTCGCTGAAGAAAGTGTGCATATGGAAATCGTATCTCGGCTTCTCGGTCATTTCCTCCTTCCCTCCAGCTCCTTCTCGATCTCCTCCCATTTGATCCCGCTGTCGTAAAGCAGCACGGCAAGGTGGTATAGCAGATCCCCCGATTCGTAGATGATCTGTTTCCTGTCCTTGTCCTTCGCCGCCATTATCACCTCGGACGATTCCTCGGCGATCTTTTTGAGCATCTTGTTCTTGTCCTTGAGGAGCTTGCAAGTGTACGACGCTTCCGAGGGGTTCTTCTTCCTGTCGTCGATGATCTGCCAGAGCTGTTCGAAGATGTCGTTCGCCCTCAGCGGTTCTTTGCCGAAGCACGAGTACTGGTTCGTGTGGCACGCCGGACCTTCCTGCTCCACGCGTGCGAGGATCGTGTCGTTGTCGCAGTCATAGCGCAGCTCATAGACCTTCTGGACGTGGCCGGAAGTCTCTCCCTTCTTCCAAATGCAGTTCCTCGACCTGCTCCAGTAGTGCATGAACCCCGTCTTCTTGGTGAGCTCTAGAGCCTCTGCGTTGGTATAGGCCAACATCAGGACGTTGTTGTTCCTGATCTCCTGCACGATGACTGGAATCAGATCCTTTTGCGTGTCGCTCATTGAGATTCCTCCTCGATCCTTACCGCTATTCCTTCCTTTGCGAGCCTCTCCTTGACTTCCCTCACTGTGTGCTGGCCATAGTGGAATATCGACGCGGCAAGCGCTGCATCGGCTTCTCCGCGTTTCAGCACATCGACGATGTGATCGATCGTCCCGCATCCGCCCGATGCGATCACCGGCACGTTGACGTTCCGGACGACCGTCCTCGTCAGCTCGATGTCGTAGCCCATCTTCGTTCCGTCCGCGTCCATCGATGTGAGTAGGATCTCGCCGGACCCGCGCTCGCAGACTTCCTTAGCCCACTCGACCGCGTCAGTGCTGGTAGGCCTGGTGCCGGAGTGTGTGTGAACCTCCCAGGAATCGCCGCGGCGCTTTGCGTCTATCGCAACGACGATGCATTGGCTCCCGAAGGCCTCAGCGCACTCTGTGATGAGCTTCGGATTGGCGAGAGCGGCCGTGTTGATCGATATCTTATCGGCGCCCCGACTGAGGGTGTTGCGGACATCGGCGAAGCTCCTGATGCCACCTCCGACTGTGAGCGGGATGAACAGCGTCTCAGCCGTCCGCTGAACGACTTCCAGCGTCGTGTCCCTGTTATCCAGCGATGCTGTGATGTCGAGGAACACGATCTCGTCGGCGGTCTGATCCTGGTAGGCGGCGGCGAGCGTGGGCGGGTCCCCGACTCCGCGGAGCTGCTTGAAGCAGATCCCTTTCACCACCTCGCCGTTCCGCACGTCCAGGCAGGGGATTATTCTCTTTGTCAGCATCTCTATCCTTTCCGGCTCCACTGCACGTTCGACTTCGTGCTCATTATCTTCTCCGAACGCCTGGTCGCGTCCTTCAGGCTGAGGCCGAGCGCCTTGAACGTCGCCTCTATGATATGGTGCTCATCGACGCCCCTGATTACCTGAGAGTGGATCGTCGCCCGGGATTCCATCGAGAACGATCTGAAGAAGTGGTCGTACATGATATCCGGGACTTCGACCTTCACGTACGGGCGATCTATCAGGTCGATAGCGACTGATACCAGCGCCTCGTCCATCGGGACGGTCGCGTGCGCAACCCTCTTGATCGGTTGATCGCCGATGGCGTCTCTGAGCGCCTTCCCCAAGGTGATGGCGACGTCCTCGATAAGGTGGTGCGCCAGATCCCCTTTCGCATCCAGGGTGAGATCGAATCCCGCATACTTTGCGAGCGTCTCGAGCATGTGCCTGAGGAAACCGTCCGATATCTTGACGCTGCTCTTGCCTGAACCGTCGATGTTCAGGACAATCGAGATCTGGGTCTCCTTCGTCTTCCTCGATAGCTTGCTCATCCGTGCCTTCATTGCTGTCATCTGAACCTCTCCAAAGCTTCCTTCAGGTTTATTTTCCCCTTATAGATCGCCATGCCCAGTATCGCGGCGAATGCGCCGGCAGATGATACCGAAACGATGTCGTCGATGGTCGTTATCCCGCCTGCCACGAATAGCTTCTTCTTCGTGCTCTGTACGAGTTTCTCGATGGGTTTGATATCGATTCCTTTCAGCTTCCCCTCGACGGATATGTTGGTGTAAAGTAGACCGAATATCTTCAGATCCTCGATGGATTTCACGTACTGGATGAGATTGATTGATGTGTCGTTCGTCCATCCCTTGACCGATATCTTGCTGCCTCTTGCGTCGACCGCGACGATGACCCTCTCCGGATAAGTGAAGACGAGCGACCTCAGCCAGTCGACGTCCGTGACGGCCCTTGTCCCGACGACTATCTGAGCGGCGCCTGCGGAGAGCAGCCTGTCCGCCTTCGCATCGTCCCGTATGCCGCCGCCGACCTGGACCGGGACCTTGATCTTGGTCAGTATGTTCTTGATAACCTGCTCGTTCGACCCGCTTCCGAGCGCCGCGTCGAGATCCACTATGTGCAGTCGCTTCGCTCCCTGTTCGACCCACCGGACCGCCATCCCGATCGGGTCGTCTATCGTGACCTTCGCGCTCCAGGGCTTGCCCTCGACCAGCTGGACGCATTTCCCATCCATAAGGTCCACGGCGGGTATGATCATCATTTCAGAGGCCCTCCGCGATCCCGACGAAGTTCTTCAGCATCCTGAGGCCGGGCGTGGAACTCTTTTCGGGGTGGAACTGGAAACCGAACGCGTTCTTCTTCCGTATCCCGCTTGGGAATTTTGTGCGGCCGTACGTCGTCTCGGCGATCGTCCAGTCCTCACTAGGGAGACAGACGTATGAGTTGGCGTAGTAGAACTGGGTGCCGCCCTTCACGCCTTCGAACACGGGCTCGTCCGGATCGAACGTCACGTTGTTCCAGCCCATCTGAGGGATGCGGTCTGCGTCGAACTTGACCACCTTCCCGGGGACGAAGCCGAGCCCGCGCTGCGGAGACTCTTCAGATTCATCTAGGAGGATCTGCATGCCGAGACATATCCCGAGAGCGGGCACTCCCCCTTCGAGCTTCTCGCACACCGTCTTCTTGACAGGTTCGAGCTTTTTCATCGCCTCCCCGAAGGCTCCGACACCTGGAAAGACGATGCATTCGGCTGATTCGAGCAAGCTCATGTCGGTAAGCAGCTCGGTCTTTGCTCCCGCCTTTTCAAGCGCCTTGCGGATGCTGTGCAGGTTCCCGATGCCGTAGTCGACGATGGATATCTTCATCGGTCCTCCCCCATGATCCGCTTTGCTGAGCTGATGAACTTCTTGTTGATCTCCCGGCGTCCGAAGGTCACCCTGGCACAGTTCTCCAGCATCGGCTGGTTAGAGCAGTCCCGTATCGCTATGCCCTCCTTGAGCAGTCCCTGGATGAGCGCCTTCACCGGGATGGGTGGTTTGAACAGCAGGAAATTCGTCTCAGATGGATAGACGGTCGCTCCGATCTTCTTCAGTTCGGACGACACCCATTCGCGCTCCTCCTTTGCCATCTTCGCGACCTTCTTCACGAATTCATCATCGGCGATCGCCTCAATGGCCACTTTCTCGGAGAACCTGTTCAATCTGAACGGCGCGTTTGCCGCGGCCATCGGCCCGATGACATCCTTGCTCCCGATGCAGAATCCGACCCGCAGGCCGGGGAGGGCGTACGCCTTCGAAAGAGTCTTCAGGACCAGCAGGTTACCGAGCTTCTTCGAGTGCTCGACGCATGAGCCGCCGTCGGCGAAGTCGCAGTAAGCCTCGTCGAGGACGATGATGGCGTCCGATTCCTCGACGATTCTCATGATTTCCTGCTTCTTGAAGGAGTTGCCAGTCGGGTTGTTCGGAGAGCTGAGGAAGACCATCTTCGGGTCCGACGAGAGGATCAGGTCGACATCGAGTTGGAAGGTCTTCTTGCGCAATGGGCATTCAATTATTTGAGCGCCGGCGATCTTCGCGTACATCGAGTACATCTCGAAGGTCGGGACCGGAACGGCGACCCTGTCCTTAGGACTGACGTATGCTTTCACGGCGAGGTCGATCATTTCGTCCGAACCGTTTCCAACTATCACCTGGCTAGGGTCGACCTTGAACTTCTTGCCGATCGCCGCGCGAAGATCGTCCGAGAATATTGAAGGATACTGCGAGAGCATGTCGAAGTCGAAATCGTTGGAGACTTTCTCCGCCACGGGATTAGGCATGAAGAGGTTCGAGTTGTCGTTCATCCTAATGACTTCCGGCGGAAGAGTGCGGTAGCTGGGCGGATTGAGTCTCTTGATGTTGTCCCTGGCGAGAGACGATGGTTTCAACTATCTCTCCTCCTCACTTCTTCAGCCTTGATTCGGCGGCGCGTGCGTGAGCTTCCAGGCCCTCGGCTCGAGCGATCTCTGCGGCAATCTTTGCCAGCTTCTGCGCACCAGACCGGGAAGTCCTCTGGTAGGGGATTATTTTGACGAAGTCGAGCGGGGACAGCGCGCCTCTCGTGAGCGCGAGCCCCATCGTCGGGAGAACGTGGTTAGGCCCCGCGCAATAATCCCCGAAGGCGACGGACGAGTACGAGCCCAGGAATATCGACCCTGCGTTGCAGATGTTGACCATCTCGTCTTCCGCATCCCGAATCGCGAGCAACAAATGCTCCGGGGCGTAGTCGTTGGCGAAATCGATCGCAGACTCGAGGGAATCGGTGACCAGAACGCTGCAGCCTTTCTTCGCGGATTGCTCCAGTATCGCGCTCCGAGGAAGGGTCTTGATCGTCTCTTCGACCTTCTTCACGACTTTGGAGGCCACGTCTTTAGTGAGCGCGACCAGAACCGCTTTCGCGTCCGGGTCGTGCTCGAGCTGCGCCAGCATGTCCCATGCGACCATCTCCGGTTCTGCTGTGTCGTCCGCGATGATCAGTATCTCCGAAGGCCCTGCGAGGAATTCGATGTCGCAGTCCTGCTGGACCAGTTGCTTAGCGACTGTGACGTACTTGTTGCCTGGACCGACGATCTTCTCGACCGGCCCCATCTCCTTGATCCCGTATGCCATCGAGGCGATAGCCTGGACGCCGCCTATCTTGTAGACCTCGGTCGCCCCCGCCAGATCTGCGGCGACGAGCATCATGTCGTTGATCGAACCGTCCGCTTTCGGCGGGGTGCATAGCACGATCTCAGGCACCTTGGCGACGTTTGCCGGGATGCAACCCATGAGGACGGAGGACGGATATGTCGCGGTGCCTCCGGGGGCATACACGCCGACTCTGGCAAAAGGCTCGATCTTCTGCCCGAGTTTGCCAGATTTGGTTCTCATTTTGAATTCCGATGGCATCTGGCGCTCTTGGAAACGGGTGATGTTTCCCGCTGCCTCGGTCAGAGCGGCGACCAATTTCTGAGGAGTCTTTTTGAACGCGCGCGAAATCTCCTCTTCGGTGACCCTGAATACGTTGAGCTCCGCCTTGTCGAACTTCTTGACGTATTCTGAGACCGCGGCGGCACCGCGGAGGCGGACATCATCGATGATCCTCTTGACCGATGGCTCGACGTCTTTGAACTCGCTCTTCTGACGCTCCATCATCGCCCGCCGAGATTCCGCGCTCAGCGAGGCGAGCTTCGAGATCTCGATCAAGGTATCAACCTCTCGATCGGCAGCACCAGTATCCCCGTGGCCCCGATTGATTTCAGCACCGTGATTATCCCGTTGACCGAGTCTTCGTTAACGACCGCGTGGACAGCGACAACGTCCTTCCGCCCGATGATGTTCATGACCGTCGGGCCGGAAATGCCAGGAAGGACCAACGGAAGGTCCTTGAGCGCCTTCTGCGGCACGTTCGCCATGATGTACCGCTTCCTCTTCGCGCTGAGCACGCTCGATATCGCCGAGCTTATTTCGTTGATCTCCTCGCGCTCGGCTCTCATGCTCTTCTTGTTGGCTATGAGGACCGCCTCGGACTTGAGAACCGTCGAAACCTCCCTCAGGTGATTCATCTTGAGAGTGGAGCCGGTCTCCGTCAGGTCGGTTATCAGGTCGGCGATCCCGATCTGCGGAGCGAGCTCGGTCGCGCCCGTCATCGGAATGATCTCGATCCTCTTCTTCAGCTTCTTGAAGTAGTCCCTGGTGATGATAGGGAAGGAGGTCGCGACCTTCGCCCCGTTCTTGACCTGCTTGGGTGATTTGACATCGGATTCTTCAGGCGCCGCAAGAACCAGGCGGCATTTTCCGAAGCCGAGGGGCATCAATTGTACGACATCCCTGCCAGTCTCCTTGAGGATGTCCAGGCCGGTGATCCCGATGTCCGCGACGCCGGTCTCGACGAACTCCGGGATGTCGTCGGTCCTTGCGAAGAGCACCTTGTACCTTCCTTTCCCGATGTCCATCATCAGCGTGCGACCTATGTCCTCGGGGATCCCGAAGCCCGCCTTGTTCAGAACGCCTATCGCCTTGCTGCTCAGCCGGCCCTTGTTGGGCACCGCTATGCTCAGAACCAAATTACTCCCTCCATAGGCTCGAAACCGATCTGAGGACGTGCACGCCCTGGGGAACGGCTTAGAGTATTAAGAATTGCGCGGAAAGCGCTGTCAAGGGACGAAACGACAAAGCTCAGGCTGGAAAAGAAGCGCCTTCGTCTAGGCGTGAAGATAACCAGACATTCTTGCGTCGAGCGCGTTCATGTCGTTTGTCCTCGGGAATGGAGGAGAATACAGGTTGTACTTAAGTTTTATTGGCACAGGAGGATGGAAAGAAAGAGCATCACTGGCGGTGGAACCATCCCGCTATCTGGCGTTCTCATTCATGACTTTCAGCATTCCGTCCTCCAACTCGAAGACGAATTTCCTGCCGGAGAGCCTCGGGGATGGGACGATCACTTCGAGGTTCCGCTCGAGCAGCGCGAGCTGCTTCTCCTCGAGGATGCGCGAGTCGAGCGGCATTATGACCGTCCCCCCGCTGACCAGCACCATGTCCCTCAGCTGATGGATGAACTGCATGATCCTGTCGAAGCTGTTCTGGGAGATCAGGTGTTCGACCCCATCTAGCACAACCACCGCAGGATGATTCTTTTCGAAGAAAGTGATGACCCTCGATAGAAGGAGGCCTATCGAGGTCGGGCTGATGTTGTCCGGTCCCACGAGGTTGGTCACCCAGAGAATCTGACAGACTGGTAGAGCGTGTTTCCTCCTCACCTCTGGAGGGAAATCCCGTGTTATGACTAGACCGTACTTGCCATCGGCTACATGTTCGCCGAACATCTCGTATGTGAATTCGGGATACCTCTCCTCGACCAAGAAAAAGGAGCCTGATTTCAATGAAGCAAACTCGCTCCCACAACGCCCGCCGGCATTACCCATGACTCCCCGGCGAGCTCATGCGGCTGACGATATTTAAACTTGAGGAGAACGTCGGTCTTATGAGTGCCAGTCGTCCGGATTCTATGGCTTCATCTTCCCGAGTTGTTCGATGACTTTCCTGAGAGTCGCCTCATCCCTCGTGAGCGCGAACCTGATGAATCCTTCACCGCAGTTCCCGAATCCGATCCCGGGAGTCACAACGATCCCTCTCTCGAGCAGCTTGTTCGCGTATGCGATGGAGCTCCCGCCCACCTTCACCCAGAGATAGAATGTCGCAGGGCTGGGCCGGCACGAGATGCCGATTCTGCAGAGCCCTTCGGAGAGCAGTTCCATCCTCTTCGCGAAGACTTCGACGTTCTTCTTCACGACTGCCGGCGGGTCCTTTCCCCTGTAGAGGGATAGCGCGTACGCCCCAGCCCTCTGCACGTAAGGCGGCAGGCCGGAATCCATCTGGGATTTGACCTTTGCCAGCGCGCTAACCGCGTCTGCAGCGCCGACGGCGAACCCGGCCCTGCTCCCGGTCATGTTGAACGTCTTCGAGCAGGAGTTGAACTCGACGCAGCATTCGAGGGCGCCGGGAATCTCGAGGATGCTGTGCGCAGCTTCCTTCCCGAAGGACATCTCCGAGTAGGCGTTGTCGTAGCAGATGATGATGTTCCTGTCCCTGGCGAAATCAACAGCTTCCTTGAGGAATCCTTTGCCGGCGACCGCGCCGGTCGGGTTGTTCGGATAGTTGAGGTACATTATCTTGGCGCCCGAATGGTCTATCTTGCCAATCTCCGGCAGGAAGCCGTTCTCCTCGAGCAACGGGACGGCGACGGCCCTCCCGCCTGACAGGAACGTCGCCCCGTTGGCGTAGACTGGATAGCCTGGATCCGGTACGATGATCTTCTCTCCAGGATTCACCAGGGCGTTCGAGATGTTTGCTAGCCCTTCCTTCGAACCGATCAGCGCGCAGACCTCCTTGGACGCGTCGACCTTCACGCCGAACCTCTTCGAGTACCACCCGGCGACGGCTTCTCGGAAGAAGACCTCCCCCTTCGAGCTGGAGTATCTCTGGTTCTCCTTTTCGGCCATCGCGGACTGAAGGACCTTGACTATCTCTGGAGGCGTCGGAAGGTCCGGGTCCCCGATGCTCAGGTCGTAGATCTCCTCGCCCCTGGCCCTCATCTGCGCGACTTTGTCCTCCATTCCGGCGAAAAGGTAAGGGGGAATCTTTTTCAGCCTCTCGGACTGCTCGATCCTCATTTCATCAGTCTCCCCGGGATGATCTGCCTTTCGACGATGTCGGTGATGTCCTCCCTCTCCCTGATTAGGGAATCCTTGCCGCGGTTGACCAGCACTTCAGCCGCTCGCGGCCTCGTGTTGTAGTTGGAGCTCATCGAGAAGCCGTAGGCGCCTGCGTTGAGGATAGCAATCAGGTCCCCCCTCTCGATCGTCGGCATCTCCCTGTCCTTCGCTAAGACATCAGTGTTCTCGCAGACCTGGCCGACGATGTTGACCTTCTCCGTCTTCTTGCTGTCCAGCTTGCCCACGACGAACATCTGATGGTATGCGCCGTAGAGGGCGGGCCTCAACAGCGTGTTCATGCCCGCGTCTATCCCGACGAATTTCTTGCCTGTACGCTTCACCGAGTGAACCCTGCTGAGAAGCACCGTCGAATCGCATACGAAATACCTTCCTGGCTCCGCGTACAGATAGGGCGGGCTACTATGCCCTTCGAACCTCTCTTTGAACCTGTCGGTGACCTCGGTTGCGACGCGATTGATGTCAAGGTCCTTCTCGCCCGGCTTGTAGGGGACGCCGAATCCCCCTCCTATGTTCACGAAGTCGAATTCTATCTTCGCGCTCTTCGAAATCGAGTCCGCGATCTGGAACAACCGATCCGTCACCTGCCCGAAGTACTCAGTGTTGAGCACGGAGGACCCGGCCATCATGTGGATCCCGAACTTCTTCACGCCGAGCCTTTTTGCTCTCGAATAGGCTTTCTTCGCGACATCCTCCGAGATGCCGAACTTCGCGTCCGGGCCGGCGAAGACGAGTTTCTCGAACCCACCCTTAACAGCGCCTGGATTGATCCGGAAGCAGAGTGATTTCGGCACGCCGAATTTTACCAGCCGGTCCAGGATGCCGATATCGTCCAGGTTGATTGTGATGCCGAGCTGCGATGCGTACTGAAGGTCGTCGTCGCTGTTGTAGTTGCCCGTGTACAGCATGTCCTGGCGCCTGAATTTGGCGAGCGCTGCGAGCTGGAGCTCTGGAACGCAGGAGCAGTCGGCCCCGGCGCCCTCCTGCCGCAGGATGTTCATGACGGCCAGGTTGTTGTTCGCTTTGACCGCGTAGAACAGCTTGAACTTCTTCCACCTCTTCAGGAACGCGTTGCGGAACGTGCGGTAGTTCTGCCTGATACGACTCTCATCGGTAACGTACAGGGGCGTTCCGTATTTCTCGGCCAGCATCTCGAGGTTAGCCCCTCCGATGTGCAGAGTCCCTCTCTTGTTCTCAAGCGGCGGCTCGATCCTCCACATGGAAATCAGACTCCCAGTACCTCTCTCATCGAGTGGACCTTCCTGTCATTCACTTTCATCAGCCAGCTGGACGCGAGAAGAGCGCCTTCCGCGAAGACCGTCCTGGAGAACGCGGTGTGCTCGATCGTGATCATCTCGTTCGGCCCCGCGATGATGATATCGTGAACGCCCGGGACTCCGCCGGCGCGGACTGAGAGTATCTCCATCTCTTCCGATGAGCGCTTCCCCTTGCCGCTCCGCCCGTGGATATCTTTCGAATACCCGCGTGCGGATTTCACGATGTCCGCGAGGTGCAGGGCGGTCCCGCTGGGCGAGTCCGCCTTGCCGGCGTGATGGATCTCGACGACGCTGGTGTCGTATCCCGCAGGAAGGTTGCTTATGTGCGACAGCAGGCCGGCGATGAAGTTGATCCCGATCGAGAAGTTCGCCGCGAAGACCGCCTCGGTCTTCCCCTCGACCGAAGATCTCAGATGAGGCATCTGATCTGCGGAGATGCCGGTCGTCCCTAGGACGATCTTCTTCCCCATCTCCACGGCGATCGGCATGTTCTGCAGCTCCGCTTCCGGAGTCGTGAACGAGAGATAGACATCGGACAGTTCGAGAGCGTCCCTTAGGGATTCCGGCCCCCGGATGACCACATCGCCGAACGGCAGGTTCAGTTCGCCGAGTCTCCTGCCCTCGTTCGGGCTGCCGTGGTGGGTGATCGCTCCGGTGACCTCGAACTCGCCGCCGACCGTCCGCAGGATCTCCTGTCCCATCCTGCCGTCCGCTCCGACGACGCACAGCCTAGTACGTGTCATAGTAAAGTCCCTCCCAGCATGCTTTGCTGGTGAGCCGCTCCCCGACGTCGATCTCGAAGAACTCCTCCACAGGCTCGAAAAGGTCGGACCTTGAATTGTAGACCGACCGCGCCGCCTCGAGAACTTTCATCAGGCCTTGCCTGGTCATCTTGCCGAGCGGCGCCCTGCATGGTCCGGCTGGCATGCCGAGCACGTTCATCAGCGTCTTCGTCGCGAGGGGGTTCCTGGCCTTGCAAATCACTTTCCCGTATGGCGTATCCTCCTCGGTCTTGACGGTAACGATATCCATCAACGGCCTGAGGTCGCTGGCGAGCTTTCTCGCTCGGGCGTTGTCGTTGTCCAGCTGGGCTTCGATCATCTCGACCATCGCGCCTGGGAGGACGTTCGACACGACGGAAATCGTCCCGGAGGCGAGTATGGCCGGGTCCTCCATCATCGCGAGGGTCTTCTCGTCATCTCCGGAAAGGATAGGGAATCCCTGCCTGCAGAGCCTCCTGATCGCCCGCTGGTTGTTGAAGTCGCCCGTGGCGTCCTTCACCCCGGCGATATTGGAGTATTCCTCTGATAGGATTGCGAGATCTTCCGGGAGCAGCATCGCGCCCGTCCTCCCCGGGATGATGTAAGGTATGAAGTCCGCGTTGGGGAACTCCTCGACGAGCGGCTCGTAGTACTCCCTCCTGATCTCCAGCGAGCTGGGGCCGTTATAGTAGGGATCGACGAGCAGCATCGTTGTGATGCCGTGGTCTATCGCGTCGCGGGTGGCATCGATGCTCTCCTTGGTGCAGTTCGCGCCAGTGCCTGCTATCACGAGCAGGTCGTCGTTCGCGAACGTCTTCGCCTTCGCGATGATGGAGAGATGCTCGGGCCAGTCCACCGTCGGGCTCTCGCCCGTGGTCCCTACCGCGACTATCCCTGCTATCTCGTTCTCCGCCTGGAACTCCAGCAGATCATGGAGCCCGTTGAAATCCAGCGACCCATCCTTGTTCATCGGGGTCACCAGTGCCGTGTAACATCCGCGCAACATTGCAATTACCGGAGCCGTGTAACGTATGGCTGTACTTAATTGTTACGATTAACATAGATGAGATTCGATAATCGCAAAACATATATGCCATTACGATATTCGGGATTACGATGGACGAAAAGGACGCGGAGATAATCGAGATACTCCGCAGCAACGCGAGGACGAAGAACACCCACATAGCCAGGCAGATCGGCCTCACCGAGGGTGCGGTCAGGGCGAGGATCACGAACCTCTCGAAGAGCGGGGCGATCAAGAAGTTCACGGTCGAGACGGGCTCAGTGGGCGTCGAGGGGATAATCCTGACCGAGAGCGAGGCGGGCAAGTCGAAGGATGTCGTCGCGAAGCTGAAGGAACTCTCGGACAAGGTCTTCGAGATGAGCGGGGAGTTCGATGCGGCGGTGCTGGTGAAAGCAGCGGACGTGGACCACCTGAATTCGATAGTCGATAGGATCAGGGAAATCGACGGCATCGTCGCGACCTCGACGCTCATCCGGCTCGCGTGAAAGAAAAGCTTATCTAAATGCGTTGGATGAGATAGGATGGACGCGAGCGAGTACAGAGGCATTGTTTTACATAACGTTTCCAGCCTCCTATGAAACACCAGGAAACGGGGCGATAGGTGATTGGGCTCCGGAGGTGTTGAAATAGGAGAGGACAAAGGGAAGAAGTTGAAGAAGCTCCTCGCCCCCTATTTGAGTCAGCATCGCATCGAGAATGTCAGGTTCATTCCGGCGGAGTCGGCGCTCGTTGTCATTGACATGCAGAGGTACTTCCTCGAGCCTGCCTCCCACGCTTTCATACCGATGGCGACTGAGATTATCGGCAACGTCAGGAACCTCGTGGAGGAATATCGCCGAATGGAACTCCCGGTAGTCTTCACGAAACACGCCCTGCTCAGGAGCGAGTCTCCGGGGATGATGGCCTCCTGGTGGGGGGACAACCTGTACGTCGACAATGAGATGTCCGCGATCTCTCCCGAATTCAGAGTCGGAGAAGGGGATGCGCTTGTAAGGAAAATTAAATACAACGCGTTCGCCGGGACGGACCTCGAGGGGGTCTTGAGGAGGCGCGACGTCAGGTCAGTGCTCATTACCGGCGTGATGACGCATCTCTGCTGTGAAACGACGGCCAGGGAAGCGTTCGTCCGCGATTTCAAGGTGTTCTTCGCGATAGACGGGACCGCGACGCAGAGCGAGGATTTGCAAATCGCGAGCTTGAAGACGCTGACAGATGGGTTCGCCATTCCAGTCACAACAGAGGAGGTGCTCGGATGGCTAAGAGAATAGAGGTGGCCGTCATCGGTGCCGGCCCGGCTGGTATCTCCGCTGCGATATTCCTCAAGCGGGCGGGAGCCACTACGATCCTGTTCGAGAAGCATGAAGTCGGAGGGCTGCTCCGTAATGCGAACCTTGTCGAGAACTACCCGGGATTCCCGAAGGGGATCGGCGGGCAGGAGCTGGCTGCTCTCTTCGCAAAGCAGCTGGAGGAGCATGCGGTTGCCGTCAGGAAGGCGAAAGTGTCGGCGGTCGGCGCCTCAAGGTCGGGATTCAAGATCGAAACGGATTCGGGGGACTTCATCGCAAGGGTTGTCATAGTCTGCACGGGTACGAGGCAAAAGGACATCGGCCTCAAGGGCAGCTCCAGTCTCATCGGCAAGAGGATATTCCACGAGATTGCGGACATGCCGCCGCTCGGCAAGAAGCATGCGAGAATTCTGATAATCGGAGGGGGAGAGGCGGCTTTCGACTATTCGATAAATCTCAGTAGCCACGGTCACAAAGTCAAGATAATCTCCAGATCGGAGCCGACCTGCCTGGCCCTGCTCAAGGAGAGAGCGGGGGAAAAGGGGGTCGATATCCTCGAACAGTACGTTCCTCTGCGGGTTCGAGAGGTCGATGGCGGAATTGCGCTGACTGTCAAGGGTAAGGGAGGGAAGAGAGAACTCGCAGCCGATTACATCCTGATCGCCTGCGGGAGAGGACCGGAATTGTCGATGCTCGATTATGATCTAAAGAGACGAATCGGAGGACTGAAAGATTCACCGCGGACGAGGGTTCCAGGCTTGTTCGTCGGCGGAGATGTGGTCCGCGGGATCCACAGGCAGACAGGCATCGCCGTCGGCGACGGCGTGCTGGCGGCGATGATCGCCATGGAATTCCTAAGAGGCGGGGGGTGAATGAGCGAAGATAGTCGGTGAATACGGGAACGACAGCGTAGCGAAGGTGTATGTCGCTCAGATGAGAGGGGAGGATTCAAAGACTGTCTCCAAGAGCTCCCTGGTCGAATTCGTCGAATCGGTCCAGCCGCCGCTCCCACGCGAGAAGAAATGGGTGCTCATCATATCATCGATGTTCGGCTGCCCGATAAAATGCAAAATGTGCGACGCGGGAGGGGACTTCGACGGCAAGCTGACCACTGGAGAGATACTTTCGCAGATCCACTACATGGTCGACAGGAGGTTCCCGGACGGGAAGATCCCCGTGACGAAATTCAAGATCCAGTTCGCGAGGATGGGGGAGCCCACGATGAACCCTGCCGTGCTGGACGCAATCGAGCGGTTGCCCTCCGAGTTCGTCGCTCCCGGGCTCAACGCCTCGCTCTCGACGGTTGCCCCGAAGAACAAGTCGACCGACGAATTCTTCGAGAGACTAGCCGAAATAAAGGATCGGCTTTACTCCGGAGGGAAATTTCAGCTCCAGTTCTCGATCCACACCACAGACCAGAGGAAGCGCGACGAGCTGATACCTGTGAAGAAGTGGTCGTTCGAGGAGATCGCGAGCTACGGCGAGAGGTTCTGTGTCCCCGCGAAGGGAGACAAGAAGGTGACGCTGAACTTCGCACCCGCAGTAGACTACCCCATCGACGCGTCGGTGATCGGAGAGCATTTTGATCCTTCCTTATTCATGATCAAGCTGACGCCGCTGAACCCGACGGTCAGGTCGCACGAGGAGTCGATGCGTTCGGCGATCGACCCCCACGATGATGAAA
>Ga0315297_10000279_pt1 | contig 29050 bp, 28 predicted proteins | sample YL17G15_0_MG_FD_203628 | JGI IMG/M metagenome (GOLD analysis project Ga0315297, IMG submission 203628) | Sediment microbial communities from Yellowstone Lake, YNP, Wyoming, USA - YL17G15_0 | ecosystem: Environmental > Aquatic > Freshwater > Lake > Sediment | place: USA: Wyoming | collected...
AGCCGCCCGCACACCCCCCATCCTCCCCTACTTATTGAGAAGATACCCAAAAAACATTCAAGGAGATACTTTCCGATGGTTCGTATTCGCTTACGCCGTACCGGTTCAAGAGGCCAGCCCAGCTATCGCATTGTCGTGGCGGACAAGGAAAGCCCGCGCGATGGGCGATTCCTGGAAATCCTGGGCGATTACAATCCCCGAACTGAACCGGCCACCATGAACGTCAAAGAAGACCGCGTCTATGACTGGATGAGCAAAGGCGCGCAACCGAGCGAGTCTGTGGCCCAGCTCTTCAAGACTGCGGGCGTGCTCGATCGTTTCGAACGTTTCAAGGCCGGCGAGAAGGTCGAGGCGCTGCTCGAAGAGGCTGAAAATGCCCGCGCTGCCCGCATCACGAATCCAAAGACCCGCCGTTAGAATCCTGGAATGGCATGAAATCCCTGACAGAATACATCGCTCGATCTATTGTCGAACACCCGGATGAAGTGGACGTGCGCGAGTACCGGCACGGCAGTCGCGTCACCCTAGAGCTGCAAGTCGCTAAAGATGATATGGGGCGCGTGATCGGCAAAGGCGGTCGTGTGGCGAATGCCATCCGTAATTTGCTGCGCGTGACCGCCGAGCGCGAAGGCTTGCAGGTTACGCTGGATGTTGTCGAATCCCAGCCCTGATCGAATGTCCGCTGCCAGTGAAAGACCGGCAGGCTCGCCATCTGCTGGCGAGCCTGCCCTCTTAGTAGTAGGAAAGATCCGGCGTCCACACGGCGTGGGGGGTGAAGCCCTGGTAGAAATCTATACGGATTTTCCCGAACGCCTGGCTCTGAAAACGCTGATCTTTGTCGGCGCGGCGCATCAGCCGCTGACGATCCGCAAGCGCCGGCCGCACAAGGATGGGCTGCTGCTCGCATTCGAAGACATCACCACCCCAGAGCAAGTGGGACTTCTTCGCAATCTAATGATATCTATTCCGGCTGCAGACCGCCCTCCACTGCCAGAAGGGGAGTATTATCATCATCAAATCCTTGGTCTGAGCGTAGTGGACGAGGATGGGCAGGAATTGGGCAAACTGGCCGAAATCTTGGAAACCGGTGCAAACGATGTGTATGTGGTGACGCGTGATGACGGGACTGAGCTTCTGCTCCCGGCCATTTCCGATGTCCTTCTGGACGTAGACCTGCCGCGCAAAACGATGCGCGTTCACCTGTTACCTGGTTTAATAAGAGAGGAACGCGAATGACGCGAATGGACGAATTAAACGAATGCCCCTTGTTTTTGTGCTGAAAAAGAATGTTCGCATAATTCGCTTATTCTGGTAGCCTACTGGCTACCATTCGCGCAAACTGCGTTGAATCTTTATGAACGACAAACGCTACTGGGTGGGCTTCAATTTAGTCAAGGGAATCGGCGCGGTCCGCCTGCAAGCTTTGCTCGGACACTTCGGCGACCTGTCGCTGGCCTGGCAAGCGCCAATGGACGCCTTGCAAGCCGCGGGCTTGAGCCAGAAGATCGCCGAACGCGTCATACAGGCGCGCGCCAGCTTGGACCTGGATGGCTTCATGGAGCAGATCGCCGCGCAAGGCATCCAGGTGCTGACGTGGGAGAATGAGGCTTATCCCTCCCGCCTGAAGGAAATTGACCAGCCGCCACCCATTCTTTATTTGCGCGGTGAATTATCAATCGAAGATTCCTGGGCGGTGGCCGTGGTCGGCACACGCCGGGTCACAGCCTATGGCCGCCAGGTGACCGAGGAGCTGGCCTCCTACCTGGCGCAAAACGGTGTAACCGTGGTCAGCGGGCTGGCGCGCGGCGTAGACGCCATTGCCCACCAAGCTGCGTTGAAAGCCGGGGGCCGCACGCTGGCCGTCATGGGAAACGGCGTGGATCGCATCTACCCGCCTGAGCATCGCGCCCTGGGCGAACAAATCCTGGCGAGCGGCGCGCTGCTCAGCGATTACGCCCCTGGCACGCCGCCTGAGAGTGCCAACTTCCCGCCCCGCAATCGTCTCATCTCCGGGTTGTCGCTGGCGGTGGTGGTGGTCGAGGCTGGAGAGACCAGCGGCGCGTTGATCACCGCCCAATTCGCGGTTGACCAGGGGCGTGAGGTCTTTGCCGTGCCGGGTAACATCCTGGCCCCGCAGAGCAAAGGGACGAACCGATTGATCCAGCAGGGCGCGCATCCGCTGCTCTCCGGCCGCGACGTGCTCGAAGCCTTGAACCTGACGCGGGTCAGCGAGCAGCGCCTCGTGCGGAAAGTCTTGCCGGCAGATAATGTAGAAGCGCAGGTGCTAAACGTTTTGGCTCACGAACCCTTGCACGTGGACGAAATCCGCAACCTGACCGGGCTGCCCATCGAGCGTGTCTCGGCTACGCTGGTGATGATGGAACTCAAAGGCATGGTCCGGCAAGTCGGCGGGATGAATTACGTCGCGGTTAGGGAAGAACAGGTGGAGTATCGAACCTGAGAAACAGAAAGATATGCAATGAACCACACTTACGCAGTCATCATGGCCGGCGGCGGCGGGACACGCCTCTGGCCGGTCTCCCGAAAAAAGCATCCCAAGCACATCCTGCCATTGCTTGGCGAGGACACGTTGTTCCAGTCAACAGTGGCGCGGCTGGAGGAACTCGTTCCGCTTGACCAAATCCTGATCGTCACGGCCGAAGGGCAGGCAGAAGAACTCGAGAAGCAGGCGCCTGGCATTCCAGCGAAGAATTTCCTGATCGAACCAGAACCGCGCGGCACCGCCTCGGTTGTTGGACTGGCAGCGTCGGTATTGGCGAAGCGTGATCCGGAGGCGGTCATGCTAGTCCTTCCCTCCGACCATTACATCCGCAACCGTGACCTGTTCCATCTTGTGATGCGCGCCGCCGTGCAAGTGGCGCACAAGGGCTACCTGGTCACACTAGGGATTACGCCTTCCTTTCCATCCACCGGTTATGGATATATTCAGCGCGGCGAGCTTCTGCATGAAAAATACAATTACCCTGTTTACCGCGTGCTACATTTCACCGAAAAGCCAGACGAAGAGAAAGCGCGCGAGATGCTAGCGCGCGGCGATCACTCCTGGAACTCCGGGATGTTCATCTGGCGCGTGGACCGCATCCTGGACGAGTTTGCGCGCCAGATGCCGGACCTGAGAACTACCCTCAAAAAAATCGGGGCGACCTGGAATACTCCTGAAGAGCAGCGAGTTCTCCGCGCCGAATGGCCGCGGCTGAAGTCGGTCACAGTGGATTACGGTATTGTAGAGCATGCCGAAAACGTTGCTGTTCTCCTTGCAGGCGGCCTGGAATGGAGCGACGTCGGCTCGTGGGATTCGCTGTTCGACATTCTTCTGCCCGACCAGGATGGGAATGTGATCGTCAATAGTGAGCACATGCTGCTGGAAACGCACGATACGCTTGTCTATTCCACTGAGAAGAAGCTTATCATTACGGTTGGTGTAGACGATTTGATCGTGGTCGACTCTGGCGATGCACTGCTGGTCTGTCACCGCGACCAGGCTCAACAGGTGCGCCAGGTGATCGAGAATTTGAAGAAGATGGATAAGAACGATTATTTATGATGTGGCAAGGAGGTTTTTCTTGGAAGCCTATTGCATGAAGTGTAAGACAAAACGTGAAATCCAGGCTCCCCAGCCGACTTTCAACGCGGCGAGGGCGGCGGTCACACGCGGGACTTGTGGCGTGTGCGGTACAGCACTATACCGCATCGGCAAAACGCCGGCTCACGAGGGAATGACGCCGCCGGAGAAGAAAGCCTCGCGCAGCGGGAAGCTTGTCATCGTCGAATCACCGGCCAAGGCCAGGACGGTGGGCCGCTTCCTCGGCAAGGGATATACCGTGAAGGCTTCGGTCGGCCACATCCGCGACCTACTACGCTCGCAACTTTCGGTGGACGTGGAGAACGATTTCAAACCCAAGTATCGTGTCCCGAACGAGAAGAAGGAAGTAGTCAAAGAACTCAAGCAGTTGGCGAAGGAACACGCTGAAATCTACCTGGCCACCGATCCAGACCGCGAAGGGGAGGCCATTTCCTGGCACCTGATGGAAGCTGCGGCGATTGACCCGAAACTGGCGCGCCGCGTGGTTTTCCACGAAATCACCGAACATGCGATTGGCGAGGCGTTTGCCAACCCGCGCGCCATCAACATGGACCTGGTCAACGCCCAGCAGGCGCGCCGTATCCTGGATCGCCTCGTGGGTTACAGCATCAGCCCGATCCTGTGGGAGAAAGTCCGTTCCCGGCTTACGGCTGGTCGCGTGCAATCGGTGGCGCTGCGGCTGATAGTCGAGCGCGAGCGCGAGATCGAGGCCTTCGTGCCGGTGGAGTACTGGTCCATCGGCGCGGAACTGCGCCCAGAGGGCGAGAAGCAAACCTTCCTCACCAAACTGGCGAAGATTGACGACAAAGACCCGGAACTGCCCAATGAAGAAATCGTCAAACCGATCCTGGTGGACATGGAGAAGGCCGATTACGTCGTCACGCGCGTCAAGCGCGGTGAGGAGCGGCGCAAACCGCTCGCGCCGTTCATTACCTCCACGCTCCAGCAGGAGGCCTCGCGCAAACTGGGCTTTACCGCCAAGCGGACGATGGGCCTGGCGCAGGGCCTTTACGAAGGTCAGGATGTGGGCGAGGGCGGTACGACCGGTTTGATCACCTACATGCGCACCGACTCCACCAATATCGCCGAGGTGGCACGCAACGAGGTGCGAGGTTACATTGCTCAACGTTATGGCAGCGATTTCCTGCCCGAAAAGCCGCCGGAATATACGAAGAAGGTGGCCGGCGCGCAGGAAGCCCACGAGGCCATCCGCCCAACATCCGTTTTGCGCGATCCAGAGAAGGTCAAGCCCTTCCTCGAGCCGGCCTTGTTCAAGCTGTACCAGCTCATCTGGCAGCGCTTCGTAGCTTCGCAGATGGAAGCCGCGGTGTACGATACGCTCTCGGTGGACGTAACAGGCACCGGGTCTGACCACGCCTACACGCTGCGGGTGGCCAGTTATGTAGTCAAGTTCCCCGGCTTCCTGGTCGTCTATGAGGAAGCGAAGGACGAGGACAAGAAGTCCGAGGAAGAGGACGAGACGAACGTCCGCATCCCGGCCTCGATTGCCGAGGGCCAGAAACAGGACCTTATCCGCTTGGTCCCGGAGCAGCACTTCACCCAGCCTCCGCCTCGCTTCTCGGAGGCCAGCCTGGTGCACGTGCTCGAGAAGAACGGCATCGGGCGCCCGTCCACGTATGCACCGATCCTTTCGACCATCCAGGCACGCGGCTACGTCATCCGCCAGGAGAAGCGCCTGTACCCCACCGATACCGGCATCCTGGTCAACGACCTGATGATGCAATATTTCCCTGAGATCGTTGACTTGGGCTTCACGGCGCGTATGGAAGCTGACCTGGACGAGATCGCGAAAGGCCGCGCCAAGTGGGTCAAAGTGATGCACGAGTTCTATACGCCTTTCGAGGTGAAGGTCAAGATCGCCCAGGCCGAGATGCCGGTAACCAAGACCGGGCCGGAGCCGATCGGCCGCGCCTGCCCGGATTGCGGCAAGGAGCTGGTCATCCGCTACGGGCGGTATGGAAAATTCATCAGTTGCAGTGGCTTCCCGGACTGCCGCCATACGGAGCCGTGGCTGGAAAAGATCGGCGTGATCTGCCCGAAGGACGGCGGAGATATCGTCGAGCGGAAAACCCGCAAAGGGCGCATCTTTTATGGCTGCAACCAATACCCGAATTGTGATTTCACTTCTTGGAAGCGGCCCCTGCCGAAACCGTGCCCGCATTGCAAGGGTGTGCTGGTGATCGCCAACAAGCGTGAAGCGCAATGCCTGGATTGCGAAGAAACCTTCTCGTTAGAAGAAGTAGTACAAGAGACGGCGTGATTCCCCTCATCCCCCCCTCTCCCAAAGGGAGAGGGGTGAGGGAAAAGGAGGAACGATGTTCCAACTTGCTTGATGTATTGCTCTCTATCCTGGGTGATAAGTAGGCCTACCTCGATCCTGGTTCGGGCAGTTTCCTGCTCCAATTGCAGATCGCCGGTCTTTTGGGAGCAGCACTCGTTCTCCGGACCCAATGGAGCAAGATCAAGAAGTTCTTTAACCGAAAGAACGTAAAAGAAGAGACAAAAGACGAAGACAGCGATGAAGCCTAGCGGTCAACTCGGCGCTTCGTTCCGCGACCCCAGCGGGTTCCTTTTTGTCCGTGACGGGACCCTGTACCGGCAGGTCAACCGCGTACACGCCGAAGATAACGCACGTTTGATCGAATCCGACTTGTACGAGAAGCTGGTCAAAACCGGACTCTTGATCCCGCACACCGAAGTGGACGTGAAGCCTGCAGACCCTGATCTGGCTTTCAAAATTCTCCCGCCGGAGCGAGTGCAGTTCATCTGAAGCTTATCGCGAGGGGGAGCTTTGGGTGGCTTACCAGCAATTTTGCCAGCACTTCCTGGCGCCGCTGGCTTTGATGACCACCTGTGACGTGCGCCTCGGCCAGTTGCTGCGCGTCCACATTGATGGGATTCCGCTCGACCCGAAAAAGGTCTGGGATTTGGGCGGAAATACAGGGGTTTTCAACAACCAGGCCGCTGGTCTGGGTGCGTATACGGTCGCATTCGACATTGACCCGTCCACCGTCTAGCAGAACTACCGGCAGGTCAAGAAAGACAAGGAGCAGAATCTCCTGCCGCTCGTCTTCGACCTGACCAATCCCAGCCCTTCTCTCGGCTGGGCGAATCGGGAGCGCGACTCGCTGGCCGGGCGCGGCCCGGCGGATGTCGTCCTGGCGCTGGCGTTGATCCATCACCTGGCGATTTCGAACAAAGTTCCTTTTGACCGCATGTCCGATTTTCTGGTCGAGTTGGGCAAGTGGTTGATCGCCGAGTTCGTCCCCAAAACCGATTCGCAGATGCAGAAATTGCTCAAGAGCCGGGAGGATATATATATCGAGTATCAATGTGAGGCATTCGAGCGGATTCATGCAAAACGATATATAATATGTAAATCTTGGCAGATTCGAACGTCGGGAAGTTGGCTGTACTTGATGTAAAGACGTTAACGAAAAGTGTTGGCTTATTTACATATTGCTTGTATAATAATTACTACTGATTCGAATTTGTGATGGAGGCCACCTGATGAAAATTCTTGAGTATCTAAAGAAACCGATCATTGCCGCAGTACTTTCCGGTGTGGGGGGGATCCTTCTAGGACTGATCTGGGGGTGGGTGATCCAGCCTGTGGGATGGAAAGATGCTCCGCCGTCTTTGCTGAACGTTGGCTACCAGGAACAGTACCTGCGTATGGCAATCGATTCGTTCGGCGTTAACGGCAATACGCAGCTTGCCATCCAACGCTATCAGGACCTTGGTTCAGCCGGGCCTACGCTTCTAATGACCATTCAAGCCAATCCTGGGAAACAGAACCCGGTCACGATCATGAATTTTTCCAATCTCGTGCAGCCTGTAAGCGTTATTGGCACTCCAACCCCCAGCGGAACACCGGCACCGCCAGGTACAAGCAGCCGGCTCGTAAGTTACGGGATCATTGTTTTTGCGATCCTGGCGGTGGGCGGCGTAGGTTTTGCGCTGTACAAGTTACTGGGACCGAGGTTGAGCCGCCGCGGCGGCGAAGGTACCCCGGCGCAACAAGCTAACCGCCTCAGCAAGCAGACCGAGCTTACAGATTATGCCAGCAGAGGTGAAGAGGCTCCCATCGCTCAGTTTGTCACCACCTACGTGCTCGGCGACGATCTGTTCGACGACTCTTTCGGCATTGACTCTCCTTCTGGCGAGTTCTTGGGCGAGTGCGGCGTCGGCATCTCCGAGACCATTGGCATTGGCGATCCCAAGAAAGTGACCGCCTTCGAGGTTTGGCTGTTCGACAAGAATGACATCCAGACCGTGACCAAGGTTTTGATGAGTTCACATGCCTACAACGACGTCGCTACTTTACAACGATTAGAAGCCAAAGGCGAGCCGATCCTGGTCGAGGTAGGCAAACAACTCGTGCTGGAAACAGCCGCGCTTCAACTGATGGCGAAGGTTTCGGATGTCGAATACGGCCAGGGCGCGCTTCCCGACAGCAGCTATTTCGAGCGCGTGACGTTGGAGCTGGCCATCTGGCCGAAGGTCACGGCGTCAGAGTAGTGAAAAAAGGGCGGCTGAGGCCGCCCTTTTTCGTTAGATACGACTTATTCGATTTTCAAGATTTTCAACTTGATTTTCCCGCCAGGCGTCTCGGCCTCGACCACTTCGCCGACGCGGTGATCGAGCAGGGCGCGGCCGATGGGGGATTCGTAGGAGACCTTCCCGTTGCGCGGATCAGCTTCCTTCGCGCCGACCAGGTGATAAGTCTCGGCCGGGAAATCTTCTTCTTGAACAGTTACCCGCGTCCCAACGGACACCATATTTCTTGCCACAGAACCCTCTTCCACTATGATCGCATTGCGCAGGGTGAATTCGAGTTCCTGGATGCGGCCTTCGAGAAAGCCCTGGTCCTCTTTGGCCTTATGGAAATCGGCGTTCTCGGAGAGGTCGCCCATTTGGATGGCTGCGCGCAGGAGTTTGGCTAACGCATCGCGGGCCGACCCTTTTAGCTCTTCAAGTTCAGCTTTTAATCTGCCAGCCCCCTCGGCGGTCAAATAGATATCGTTTTCCATAGCGCAAGTCTAATCTAAGCAAAAGGGGATGTCAACGCCGGATAAAGCTGCCAACTGCTTCGCCGAGCAGGGCGCGTTGGACGTTGCCCGTCTCTTCGCCGGAGAAGACATGCACTTCCAGACCCGGCACCTGCTCCACCAGCCTGACCATTTGCTCGACCTTGTCCCTCATCCCACCCGTTACATCCATGCCAGCCGCGCCGGCCAGACTTGCGGCCACGGCCTCGAAACTCTCCGGTGTGATCACCTCGATAAGCCTGGTACGCTCTGGGAAGTCAGCCCAGACGCCTTTTTCTAGACCGGCCATTAGGATGCGCTGCGGATGAAGTCGCTGCGCGAGCTTGAAAAACAAATCTTCTGTGGAAAGGATCGTACCGTGGATGGCGGCGTCGAAGGCAACGTCGCCCTGGATCAAGGGTATGATGCCCGTTTCGAGCGCCTCCTGGAGCGGCGGCAGGTACCAGTCTACGATTGCGCCCTCGTTCGCCTGACAGGTCGCCGAAGGGGGAAAGCTGATGGTCAGGATTCCGGCGCCATGCAGCGCGTCCACGACCAGGCGGTTCAAAGCCAAAGCCTGGTACCAGACCTCGGCGAAGCCGCGCCAGTCTATGCGTGTCCATTTTGCGTTGACTGGCCAGTGCTGACTGGCGGCGGCGTGGCCGAAAGAACCGGAACCATGTCCCAGGACCAGACGCAGGTCCGGGTCGAGGCGCGTGGCAGCGGCGATCTGGGTCGCCAGTTCAGCCAGCTTGTCCAATCTAGGGGTATAGGGGCGCGTCTTGTCGGTGATCAGTGATCCACCGAGCTTCAGGAATATGAGCTTCGTCATGCCAGAAACTGTAGCACGTTCTACGGCTGTCGTCAAGAAGGGCTGTGCTATAATGTTTACCCCAGGCTACCATAATTTGAGCGTCGCCCCACCGAGGGAAATTCATGAAACTTGACGTTCATACTGCCGTCCAGACTGCTTTTATCCTCACTCTGATTGGCGCGATTGTTGGGCTTTGGTTGGGAATACGCGCCATCCGCGCCGGGCGTCGCACCCCTTTCTTTCGCATCCGTCGCGCTCGCATCGTGGGGGGCTGGTGGACGATATTTACCGCAATCCTTTTAGGCGCGAGTGCATTCTTCTTGGGATTTTACACAGAGCCGGTTGTCTACCATTTTTTCCCGCCCACAGCCACCTTAACTCGGACCGCGACGATCACGCTGACGCCGACCATCACGCTTACCCCGACCATCAGTCTCACGCCGACCATCACGCTCACGCCCGCCATCAGCGATACGCCTACGCCAACGCTGACCCCCTTCCTGCCGCCGGCCATCGAAGCCGGGTTCCAAAGCACCGTCACGCCCAACCCGGATGTGGTCTTCAGCCCCTTACAGTTCGCCTATCGCATCTCGGATGGACTGCCGGTCAACCCCTCTACCGTTTTTCAGAATCCGGTCAGGCACATGTACGCGGCTTTCACCTACGACCAGATGGTGCCCGGCGCGCAGTGGACGGCGCTTTGGTACCGGGACAGTACACTGGTTTATTTCGAGACCAAACCCTGGGATGGCGAGATCGGCGGCTATGGCTTTGCCGATTGGAATCCGGCTCCAGAGGAATGGCTGCCGGGGACTTATGAAGTGCAGATATTCGTCGGTGTGGACTGGAAGGTGATCGGCCAGTTCATCGTACAGGGCGGATCGTCCACCTCGACGCCTTCATTAGCCCCCAGCCTGTCCCCAACGCCGACGCTCACGCGCACACCGAGTCCGACTCGGACTCCCTCCCAAACCCCGACGTCCACGAAAACCTCCACGGCTACCTGGACGATGATCCCATCGAGTACGCCTCGTCCCACCGACACTCGCTGGCCGTCCCAAACCCCGACGAAATAGCCTGGCTTTGGAGTCCTCTTATGGAGCAAAAAGCCTTTCAAGATTACTATCCCGATCCTCTCGCCCACTGCTACGGCTGTGGGAGACTGAACAAATTCGGCCACCAGATCAAAAGCTATTGGGATGGTGAGGAGTCAGTATGCTGTTTCGAGCCGAAACCCTATCACATTGCCATCCCTGGCTACGTTTATGGCGGATTGCTCGCCTCGCTGATTGACTGTCACGGCACGGGGACGGCTGCCGCTGCCGCCTACCGCGCCGAAAAGCGCGCCATGGACACTGAGCCGGCTTTCCGCTTTCTGACCGCTTCGCTGCACGTGGATTACCTGAAACCCACGCCCCTGGGCGTGATGTTGGAAGTGCGCGGCAGGGTGCAAGAGGTCAAGGGCCGCAAGGTGGTGATCGAAGAATGGATTGTTGCCAGAGGGGAAATCACAGTGCGCGGGGAGGTGGTTGCTGTCCAGGTGCCGGATCAATTGATAGAAAAACTAATGGATAAAGTAACCAAGAACAGGCCGCGAGGTTTCTAAAGCGGCCTGTTTTTTCGATCAGATAATTTAATAATTAATGAGGAAGTCATTACTGCCGGGATGTTTTCACATCGTAAGTTTTATTTACGCGAAAGCCGCGAATTCGGCGAATTACGCGAACAGTTATTAAACCTTTCGCGAAATTCGCTCTCTTCGCCCAAATCGCGTTCGCAAGCGCGCCGAATGGAAACTAATAACTTCTTCGAGACCACCACCGATGATTTTATGCAGTTCGCTGACGGAGGTCCGCGCTGTAGGCGCAGGCGATTTGCGCGCCCAGGCGGGCATTGTTGAGTAGTAGATCCAAATTGGCGCGCAGCGTCGCGCCGTCAGTCAATTCATTCAGGCGTTGGAGCAGGAATGGCGTGAGCGCCTGACCGTGAATATTCTTCTGGAGCGCTTCCTGCCTGGCTTGCTGGATGGCCTCTTCCACAGCATGACGTGGCAGGGCGGTCGCAACTGGAGGCGGCTGGCAGACCAGCACCGCGCTTGTCAATCCTAACTCCCAGTGTGCCTTTCCAAAGGCGACTACTTCCTGGGGAGTGTCGAGCCGCGCGCTGACCGGTAGTCCGCTCTGGCGCGAATAGAAGGCGGGGAATTCGTCGGTCTGGTAGCCGATGACCGGAACGCCCATCGTTTCCAGGTATTCCAGTGTAGCGGGTAAGTCGAGGATTGCTTTTACCCCAGCGCAGACTACGATCATCGGCGTCTCGGCCAGAGCTTGCAGATCAGCGGATATGTCGAAAGTTTCGACCTCATGTACACCACCGATCCCGCCCGTTGCGAAAACCTTGATCCCGGCCCTGTGCGCGGCGAACAACGTCCCAGCGACGGTAGTGCCCCCAGTCTCCTTCTTGACGATGGCGGCGGCAAAATCCCGCCGGCTGATCTTGCGGACGTTATCCAGGCTGGCGAGGCGCTCTAGTTCCGCGCCCGTCAGGCCGACGCGGATCTTCCCTTCCAGAACGGCGATGGTAGCCGGCTTCGCGCCATTCTCGCGCACGACGCGCTCCATGTCGCGCGCCAGTTGCAGGTTCTGCGGCCGCGGCAGTCCGTGCGTGATGACGGTCGATTCGAGGGCGAGGAGGGGGAGGTAATGCTTTATATAATGTTTAACTTGTGTCATCAATAAATGTTATCGAAAAGGGGAAGGTCTGATAGAGTCAGTTTGAAATGTTCATCCCAATAGGTTGATAAATTCCTTTTCAAAATTGAAGGCCCTATTCAAATTGCAAATTCGGGATTGACAATATAGTACAAACGTTCTAAAATGGACATAAATGGTGAGCAAAAATGTTGGAAAGCAAAAATACTTGACCTTGATTTCGTGACGAAATTTTGAGAATATTGATTGGCATTAACCTGTCATCTCGAGCTAGTACGATTCCGGATAAGAATGCAACTGACTTTCGCCGTGGTTTCACATTCGCTCTTGCAAGTTAACCATCGTTGTTGGAATCCGCCCGGAACACATATTGAATTCAGATGATTTGGTTCTGCTGGAGACGCCCTCTTGTAGAAAACCTGGGGATTAAGAGCGCCAGATTGGACCTCTCTCTTTGGGCAACATCCTCACCGCTTGGAGGGTAACAGGAGCAGGTTTTGTTATTGGTTCTGATATCGCATTGTACAAGGTGTTTATGTTCCAAGTATCTCAAACTCTCCCGCCCCTTTTCAATATCCAGATCCACCGCCCTTGCGATATCAGAAACTTAAAGTGCTTGTTTGCTGGATAAAATAAGCAAAATTCTCAGAGATTTTTCATCCAATCTCGATGGAGTATCGTCTTGCACATCCGCGCCTTTCAAGAACCGGAGGTATACAGATCAGATCCGCGACGTATATCCAAGCTAGTCAATAATACCATATTTACGGACTAACATGCTACGAGTGGACGTAAGGCGAATAAAAACATGTCTGGTTTATGGAAGATTGATTTTCACACCCACACCAACTTTTCTATGGATTCCTTGACCCAGCTGGAAGACTTGATCCGCGCCCACCAATGCGGCCTCGACCGCCTCGTCATTACCGATCACAACACCATCGCTGGTGCCTTGGCAGCCCAGAAACTCGACCCCAAGCGCATCATCGTCGGCGAGGAGATCATGACGACGAGCGGCGAGATCTTAGCTGTTTATGTGAACGAGGAGGTGCCGCCGGGCCTCTCGCCCAGAGAAACCATCAAATGTCTGCGCGACCAGGGAGCATTTGTCAGTATAGCGCATCCCTTTGACACATGGCGCAGCGGCCATTGGGAATTGGAGGATTTACTGGAAATCGCTCCGCTGGTGGATGCTATCGAGGTATTCAACGCCCGCTGCATGAGGCCGGGAGCAAACCGACTGGCGATGGAGTTTGCCCGCGAGAATAATCTCCCAGGTACGGCCGGCTCGGATGCACACGCCGCCTTCGAGGTGGGGAGAGCCTGTCTGGACCTGCCGCAGTTCGAGGGCGCGGCTGGGTTGCGGGCAGTCATCCGCCAGGGACGGGTGGTGGGGCGGCCTTCACCGTTCTGGGTCCATTTTGCATCTCGTTATGCCCGCCTTCGCAAAAAGGTTGGAGTATAATAGCCCCCAACGGGGCGGTGGCGGAATTGGCAGACGCTGCGGACTTAAAATCCGCCGGTGGTGACACCGTGTGGGTTCGACCCCCACCCGCCCTACCAGATATGGCTTTTTAGGGGAAAATCCGGCTGAAAACCCTGTATATAGGGGTCTTCGGCTAGATATTTTTTTAGAGAGTCCTCCGTGTGTCGAATTTCTCAAACCCACACTCAGGATTTCTCTATTTAGTATACAACAGAATTGAGCTTAACACTCGGGGAATTCTTCTTTATATCATATAAGAAAGCAATGTTAATCCACCCTCTTTTTAAAACCATTTTGTCTGGAAGAATAATATGTTCTTAAACCAAACCGAATATGTTGGAATTATCCACCGGCTCTGCCCGGCGGTGAGCAGCTTCATTATCTTGATAGGTTTGTTTTAGATATCTCTGAAGTACAGTAATTCCCTCATGTCCCATCAATTTTGCCAAAGTGTAAACATCAGTATTATTCCTGAGCATAGTTAGAGCAAAAGCCCTCCTGAAGTCGTGCAAAGAAGGCTCTGAGACTTTTGCATCTTTAGAGCGCCGATGCAAGCCCTCCGAATTTAGGTCACTTTTTTTGGAAACCACGCGGAACGAATACCCTCCCAGAAGGACACCGGGACCGTATGGCGGGCAGCTGCCCGCCCCTACCAGTGCTGTGAGGGAGGCGGGAATCCCCTGCGGGGACGATGTTGTTCCGCGGAACAAAAGAGGAACAATTCATTTTCCAGAAAGAAGTGGGAAGGGATGGCGACCTTTTCCGGAATCTCCAAGTGTTCACATGTTAAGGCTCTAAAGAAAATGCAGCAAGGATCCCCAATGAACACCGTTGCCGCGCAACTATTATAAAACAAATGTTCTAATCTGTCAACCGGCTCCGGGAAGACATTAAATTAACTGCATTAAATTAACTGTTGACACATAATTAAATCCCTGCTAAAATATTTTAGGTGAATACAACAATTATATTCATAGGACAAATGATTAAAGAACTACGCTCAAAGCGTGGCCTAACACTCGAGGAAATGGCCAAGAGAAGTGGCTGCACGCCCGGCTTTGTTTCGCAACTGGAGAACAACAAGGCTACACCCTCCATCACCACGTTGTACTCAATCGCTAAGGCTCTTGGTGTAAATGTTATCGACTTCTTCCCCCATAGCATTGACTCTGCGAAAGTAATACGCCATGATCACCGCGAGAGTTTTCACTTTGAAGGTTCTGTTATTGTTTACTCGCTCCTGTCAACCAAGTTTCATCACGGAGCACTCGAGACTTTTCTGTTGACCTTCAATCCTGCCGATCAAGCCCTGCCAACGGACGAGCTTCGAATGCACATGGGCGAAGAGTTTGTTTACATTCTGGACGGTGTTCTGCGCTTATGGATTGGTGATGGCTTTTACGACCTTTATGCTGGGGATAGTGCCTATTTCGTATCGACCACCAAGCATCGCTTGGAAAACCTGAGCAATCAACCCGTCGTTGCGCTTTCCATGATTACACCCTCAATCTTCTAGATCCCTGAGGAAGCGAATATCACACTCACATAATCCTATTTCATGAAATAATGTAGGCGGACACAGATGGCTGATAGCATTGGCGAGCGAATTAAAATACTGCGTACTGAGGATGGAATGACCCTGACTGAGCTTGGCAAAAGAGTGAAGCTTTCGGCCAGCCATTTGTCGCAAATAGAGAGAGACAAAACCGCACCCTCTCTATCTACTTTAATGGATATTGCGAGAGCCCTGGATATCGGCCCGCGCTACTTTTTTGAGACCGAGGTCGAGGAAATATACATTCAGAGAGACAACAGAGGCCAAGATAGACTTATTCCTGATACACCGATAGAATGTCGGCCCTTGACTCCAAAGGTAGGAAGCAGCAAGCTAGAGGCATATCGGGTCACGCTTCAGCCACACGCATCGCCTGAACAACTCGATCAATTTTCTGGTGAAGAGTTTGGCTTTGTGCTTACGGGAGAGTTGACCATTAGAGTAGGAGATGAACAGTTTGTGTTAGCCGCGGGCGACAGTATTCACTACGATGCATTTCAATCCCGTTATTGGAGCAGCGCTGGCGATGAGCCTTGCGTAGTACTCCGGGGGCGCGCGGCTTCTCTGCAAGATCATTAGCTAGTTCTTGTTGCAAAACGCCAGAATTCCGACCTAGCGGAGGCTTAGGCGGATGTTTTGCACCGAGTTACCGACCGAAAGGAGGTGAGGCTTACCAAAGCGACTCGTTCGAAGAGTCTGGTCACACAGTAGAAAACTCAATTCCCCAACACTTTGAGGCATTGCGCAGAACGCAAGTGCTTCCCCATTATTCGATCACTATCCTAAGGAGAAAGAGAAGAATGAAGAAACTTATGTTCCTGGTCAGCCTCGTGCTGATCGCTAGCTTCATACTTACCGCCTGCGGGCCTACAGCTACCCCCGTCCCCGCTACGCAGGCCCCGCCTCCCACTGAGGCTCCCACCGTCGCCCCGACCGAAGCCCCGCCGGCGCCTGAGAAGAGCGTCCTCAGGGTTACGTTCTCGTGGCCGAACCGCATTGATCCTGCGGTGGGCAACGACTATGCCGGCTCAACTTCGCTGGCGAACCTGTACGACTCGCTGATTTTCCCCAACGCCCAAGGGGGAGTTGACCCGTGGTTGGCTGAGTCGTGGGATACCTCTACAGATGGTTTGACCTGGACTTTCCATCTCCGGCAAGGGGTCATGTTCCATGACGGCACTCCGCTCAAGGCCAGCGATGTAATCTACAGCTACAATCGCCTTAAAACCATTGGAGAGGGCTATGCTTACCTGGTTACTTCAGGCGTTGAAGAAGTGAAAGCCATTGACGATGCCACAGTCGAATTCAAGCTAGCCCAACCAAGCGCTTTGTTCCTGCCAAGCCTCGTTCGTCTCTATGTCGCTAACGAGGCCCTGGTCCGCATGAATATCAAGGCGGAAGGACCCTATGGTCAGGATGGCGACTTCGGTAAGGAGTGGCTGCAGACTCATGACGCAGGTTCGGGACCCTATAAGGTCAAGGAGTTCCCGCTCGAACAGTATCTGCTGATGGAGAAGAACATCGATTGGTGGGGGCAGTTCAACCCCAAGGCACCCGATGAGGTGCGCTTCATCGGCACAACTGAAGCCGTCACCGTCCGCAGCTTGATGCAGAACCATGAACTCGAGATTTCCGATCAGTGGCAATCATTCGAGGCTTACCAGGCGTTGGAGAAGATGGAGGGAGTCAAAATCGCCGCTCTACCGTCGATGTCTTCCTTCTACTACATGGTCAATAATAAGAAAGCGCCCACCGACGACGAACACTGCCGTAAGGCCATGTCCTATGCATTCGACTACGATGCTGCCATCGGCCTGGAATGGCCCGGCACCCTCCAGATGGTCGGCCCGGTACCAGCTGGTCTGGCAGGACACAATCCAAACGTCTTGGTCTACAAGCGCGACCTGCAAAAAGCTCAGGATGAGCTGGCGCAGTGCAAGTATGCCGCTGATATCGCCAACAACCCAATCCAGCTGCACTGGGTGGCGGAAGTTCCCGATGAGGAGAAGTATGCGCTGCTCTTTCAGTCGAATCTTGCCGAAATCGGTATGCCAGTGGAGATCACCAAGGTGCCGTGGCTGAGCATGGTGGAGAACACCAGCAAGCTCGAGACTAGCCCGAACATCGCCACCATCTACGTCTCCTCGGACCTGCCTGAGGCCGGCTTGATGCTGAAGCAGCGCTATCACTCGAGCACGACAGGCACCTGGCAGCAGGTCGAGTGGCTGCAGGACACCGCCCTGGACACGGCGATCGACGAAGCGCTTGCTACCCTGGACGATCAGGAGCGTTTCGCCAAATACTACGCAATTCAGGACCATCTCGTTAATATCGCTGCATCGGTCTGGATCTATGACCAGGTGGAGAAGCATGCTTACCGCGAGTGCGTCGACTGGCCGGCCGCACGAAACGAGACCAGTCAGGTCATGGGCTACCAGCTGTTTGCTGCCGGAATCGGCGTAACCTGCCCATAGTCAACTAAAGAGTTAAGAAGGTGTTTGGTGGGTTGCAATATAACCCACCAAACACAACTATCCATTTATATTGACGGATCGACGCAAATGAGGTGATCTGGAGATGTCCTTATTACGATTCTTTATCCGACGTACTGTTTATTCGATATTTGTACTCCTTGGCCTGTCGATCGTGATCTTCATCATCGCCAGGATCATGCCCGGGGACCCTGCGCGCATGGCGGTCGGTGCACGCGCCCCCCAATGGGTAGTAGACGGCATTCGATCCCACATGCACCTTGACCAGCCCATTCCCGTACAATATTATTACTGGTTATGGGATGCGCTCCATGGAGACTTTGGACTCTCGTTGGTCACGCAACGACCGGTGACCAGTGACATAAGAGAATTTCTGCCAGCTTCATTGGAACTGGTATTATTAGCCGCCATCATTTCCTCGATTGCCGGCATCGGCCTGGGGGTTTTGTCCGCCCGATACAAGGATACCTGGATCGACAATGCCGTACGAGTCTTCTCCTATACCGGGATTGTCACCCCATCCTTCATCTTTGCCATTCTGTTCGTCCTGCTGTTTGGTTTTACGCTGAATTGGTTCCCGATCATCGGCCGTTTGAGCGAGAACCTCACTGCGCCACCGGTGCACACCGGTATGGTCACGATAGATGCGTTGATTGCATGGCAGCCAAAGGTCTTCGTCAACGCGATACGGCATATGGTCCTCCCCGCCATGGCACTGGCGATGGGTTCGATTGCCCAGGCAGCGCGTATCACCCGCTCCAGCATGGCGGATAATCTATCGAAGGATTACATCGCCGCTGCCCGCACCCTGGGGATTCCGGAACGGGTGGTCAGTGGCCGGCTGCTGCTTAAGCCATCATTAATTCCAACCATTTCGATCCTCGGTTTGGATATTGCTGCCACTATCAGCATCGCTTTCCTTGTCGAACTGATCTTCAACTGGCCTGGGCTGGGGCGCTATGGGATGACTGCCATGCTGAATAAGGACCTGAACGCCATCTCTGCCGTGATCCTGATATTCGGTGCGATTTTTGTTCTCGCCAACATCATCGTCGACTTGGTCGTCGCTTATCTCGATCCGCGCATCCGATTGCGCTCTGCAAGGAGTGACTGATATATGAATAATGTCATCATGAGCGGGCGCCACCTGAAGACGACCATCTCCGCCGAGCAGATCAAAACGCTGGAAAAGGCTTCGCGGCGCGAAAACCTGGGACGCTCTTGGTATAAGTTCTCCCGCAATCCGATGTCGGTGGTCGGTCTGGTGATGGTGGTTTCGCTGATCCTGATTGCGATCTTTGCGCCGTTCGTAGCGCCCTACCCCAAGCACGCCGGCCCATTCACCGACTTTCACAACGCCAAAATACCGCCGGGTCTGCGGTATTTCTTCGGCACCGACGTAATCGGGCGCGATGTCCTGAGCAGGATTATTTTTGGGTTGCGCTCATCCCTGTTGATGGGGGTGGTGGTGCTGGCCTTGGTCGTTCCACCCGGGGTGATGCTCGGCCTGGTGGCCGGTTATTTCCAGGATACTTGGATCGATACCGTCATCATGCGCATCACCGATATCTTCCTGGCGGTGCCGCCGTTGATCCTGGCCCTGGCGGTCGCCTCGGTGCTGAAACCGAACCTGTGGAACGGTATGTTAGCCGTCTCGCTGATGTGGTGGCCATGGTACACGCGGCTGGTCTATGGCCGGGCAGTGGCGTTGCGCAACGAATACTACGTCAGCGCCGCTGAGGTCACCGGCGCCAGTACCGCCCACATCCTGTTCCGCGAGATCCTGCCCAATACACTCTCTCCGATCCTGACCAAGATGAGTATCGATATTGCCTGGGTGATCATCATCGGTTCGATGCTCAGCTTCGTCGGCCTGGGTGTCCAGCCGCCCGAGCCCAGCCTTGGGACGATGATTGCCGATGGCTCCCGCTATCTGCCCGATCAGTGGTGGATCGCAGTCTTCCCCGCACTGGCCATCGTACTGATTGTGCTCGGCTTCAACCTGATGGGCGATGGGGTGCGCGACATGTTCGGCGCCGAGGGGAGTTGAGATGAACGAAGCCAGGCCGCTGCTCGAAATCAAAGATTTAACTGTGCAGTTCTCGGTCTTTGCGGGGAAGCTACAGGTACTGGATGGCGTCGATTTCACCATGTACCCGGGCGAAAAAGTTGGGCTGGTCGGTGAAACCGGCTGCGGCAAAACCACCACAATGAAGGCCATCCTGCGCGTCCTGCCCAGCCCGCCAGCGATCATCTCCCGCGGCGCTATTTTCTTCGGTGGTCAAGACGTCATGCGGATGAACGAAGAAGACCTGAGCCGGGTGCGCGGCCGGGGAATCTCGATGATTTTCCAGGATCCCACCGCAGCCCTCAACCCGGTGTTCTCCATCGGCGAACAGTTCGGATACGTGATCAAGTATTCCGCCCCGCCTGGAAAATCCCTCACCAAGCAGGAAATTCACCTGCGGGCGGTGAACGCCCTGCAAGAAGTCGCTCTTGCCGATCCGGAACGTCTGCTTCGCAGTTACCCGATCCAACTCAGCGGTGGCATGCGCCAGCGTGTATGCATCGGCATGGCGTTGGCGACCAATCCAAAGCTGCTGATTGCCGACGAACCCGGCACCTCGCTGGACGTGACGATCCAGGACCAGGTTCTACGTCTGCTGAGAACTTTGGTGGAGGAAAAGAACACGTCCGTCATTCTCATCACGCACACCTTGGGTATCGTCCGCGAGATGACCGACCGGGTATATGTGATGTACGCGGGTGATATCGTGGAGATGGCGGTCACAAAGAATCTCTTCGCTAACCCATTGCACCCTTACACTCAGGGACTCATCAGCACCGTCCCACGACTGACGGGTGGCGGCATCGCCAGCGGCATCCCGGGGCGTATCCCTAACTATCTAACTCCCCCGCCAGGCTGTCGCTTTCACCCGCGTTGCCCTCACATCATGGACATATGCCGCACGGAGAAACCGCCGACCTATCGTGTGAATAATGATCACGTTGTGGCCTGCTTCCTGTATCAGACCGAGAACAGGGCATGACCCAGACAGGGTGAGAGCCAAGACATCATGACAGATATTCTAACCGTTACCGATCTGAAGAAGTACTTCGTCGTCGGCCGATCCGGCTGGCCGAAACGAGAATCCATCACAGTGAAGGCCGTGGACGGCATCTCCTTCACCATGGGTGAAGGTGAGACCCTTGGGCTGGTGGGCGAATCGGGCTCTGGCAAGAGTACGGTTGCCTATATTACCGTCGGTATGTATTCACCAACCTCCGGCAGTTTGAAATTCCGGGATCAGGACCTATTCCAGGCTGACGGGAAGCGCCCTATTCGTCTCAAGAAGGACATCCAGATTGTCTATCAGGATCCGGGATCATCTCTAAATCCACGGCGGACCATTAAGGATATCCTGAAGATGCCCCTGCAGCTTCACCAACCCGGGAAGAACAGGCTGGAGCAGATCGTCTACCTGCTGGATATCGTGGACATGCCGCCCGAGTATATGTACAAATATCCCTACATGCTCAGCGGCGGCGAAAAGCAAATTGTGGCGGTTGCCAGGGCGCTCGCCACGGATCCGTCTCTGGTCATCCTCGACGAGCCAACCTCCGCGCTGGATGTTTCCGTTCAGGCCAAGACCATCAACTTGCTCCTGCGGTTGCAGCAGGAGTTTCAACTGACCTACCTGTTCATCACCCACGACTTGAGTTTGATGCGGAATGTCGCCTCGCGTGTGGCGATCATGTACCTGGGGAAGATCTGCGAGATCGCGGAGACCGCAGACTTCTTTCAGAAGCCGTTACACCCCTATACACAGATGCTCCTGTCCTCTATCCCTGTGATTTCGGAGGAAGAGGAAGCATTCAAGCCCAAGAAGGTCATATCCACTGGCGAAATCCCCAGCCCTGTCAACATCCCGAGCGGTTGCAGCTTCACCACGCGCTGTCCGTTCGTCATGACCGTCTGCCGAGAGATCGATCCGGTGATGGTCGAGGCGGGACCGGGGCACAAAGTCCGCTGCCATTTATTCACTCAGCCTAAGCTGGCAACCGTTGAGGGGCTGGGTTGAGTTCTTCAGTCACATACGAATCTCATGATATGAGGAGGTAATATGTTAAGAGTCGCTACCGATATCGGGGGGACGTTCACGGACATCGTGTATGTTACCCCAGGGGGAGAGGTCGGCACGGCTAAAAGCCATACGACCCCAGGGCAATTCGAAAAAGGTGTGATGGATGTAATCGAGGCCAGTCACATCACGCCTAAAGAATTCGCTTCTTTTATTCATGGCACCACGATTGTCATCAACGCGATCACAGAGAGGAAGGGGGCGAAGGTGGGGCTGCTTACGACGGAGGGCTTCCGCGACATTCTTGAGATAGGTCGCGGTAATCGCCCGGACTTCTTCAATTTGGAATATCCCAAGCCGAAGCCGTTTGTGCCCCGCTATCTGCGCCGTGAAGTCCCGGAACGCATCTCGTACAAAGGGATAGAGAGCAAGCCGCTCGATCTTTCTGGGCTGCCGGCCATCCTGGATGATTTCCGTGCGGAAGGGGTGGAGGCTATTGCCATCAGCTTTATCAACTCCTATGCTAATCCGGCCCACGAAGAGGCTGCGCTTGCCAAAGTAAAGGAACTCTGGCCTGAGGTTTCCGCGGTGAATTCTTGCCAAATTACGCGAGAGTGGCGCGAGTACGAGCGCACGAACACAGCCGTGTTGTCTGCCTATGTCCAGCCCATTGCCCATCGCTACCTGGACCGCCTGACCGGTTGTCTAACAGAGGCCGGCATGCAATGTACACCGTATATCATGCAATCAAACTGCGGCGTGGACACCGTCAAGAGCGCGCGCCAGATTCCGATTACGATGATTGAATCCGGCCCCGCCAGCGGGGTTTGGGGTGCCGCGGCGCTGGGCCGGTTGATTGGTGAACAGAACTCCATCGCGATCGATATCGGTGGCACGACAGCCAAGTGCGGACTGATCACCAAAGGTGATGTCAAGCTCAACACAAACTACCTGGTTGAGCGCACCGAAACTTCAGCCGGGTATCCGGTCATGGTGCCAGTGGTAGATCTGGTGGAAATCGGCAACGGCGGTGGGTCCATCGCCTGGGTGGATGAATTCCAGAGACTGCATGTGGGACCCCAAAGTGCCGGGGCTGTGCCAGGCCCGGTTTCCTATGGCGCCGGCGGGACGGAAGCTACGACTACGGATGCAAACCTGGCGTTGGGGCGTATCAATCCGAATTACTTCTGCGGTGGCACCCTGGTTGCAGATATGGAAGCTGTGGACAAAGCGCTGGATAAACTCGCCGCAACCCTATCTACTGGCCGGCGGGAGGCCGCACGTGGCATCATCCGCATCGCCAACAACAACATGGTCAATGCCATCAAGCTGATTTCCGTCAATCGGGGACATGATCCGCGTGATTTCACGCTGTTTGCCTTTGGCGGCGGCGGCGGCATGCATGCTTGCGCCCTGGCCAAAGAGTTGGGGATAAAGAAAGCTGTGATCCCCAGTCTTTCCGGCGTGTTCTCGGCCTGGGGTATGTTGCTGAGCGATCTGCGACGCGACTATCTACAAACTCAGATCGTCGAGCTGTCAGGCCCACAAGCGTCTGCTCAGATCAACCAGGCGCTGACGATGCTCGAAGAACAGGCCATCCAGGAATTCGCAGCTGAAAACATTGAACGCTCGCGCATGCACTTCCTGCGCTATGGCCGGTGCCGCTACCAGAACCAGGAACACTTTGTGGAAATCGCTCTGCCGGATGGTGCGATAACATCCGCCCAGATTGATACTATCGTCGAGAATTTCCGAACAAACTATGAAAGAGAATACACCTATCGCTTGGACGCGCCTGCGGAACTGGTCTGTTATCACCTGGTGGCTATTGCCGAAGTGGACAAGTTGAAACCGGAGGTACATCCAAGGACAGGGCGCAAGGTTGAGGCTGCCGTCAAGGGAAAGCGGGAAGTAGATTTTGTTGAGGCTGGCATCCACCAGGCGACGATCTATAACAGCGATGCCCTGGAACCGGGCATGAGTTTTGTAGGCCCGGCGATCATCGAAGAGTCGGGTACCACGGTCGTGCTCCCGCCAGGCCTGCCATGCCACATAGATGACTACGGCAATTATTGTATCCAGACCGCTTAATAAGGAGGATTACCATGACAAAGCAGTATGATCCGATTACGATGGAAATCATCCAAAGCTCATTACAGGCGGCGGCCGACGAGATGTTCGCTGCCTTACGCCATACGGCTATGAGCGCGATCATCTATGAAGTGCTCGATATGGGCACTGGAATCACTGACAAGGGCGGGGAACTGGCAGGTTCCGGGGCCGGCATCCCGGCTTTCGTGGGCGTGTTGGACAAAACCGTCAAACGGGCTCTTGAAAAGTTCAACAAACCGGACGACATTGAACCGGGCGACATCTTTATCACAAATGATCCGTACAACGGCGGCGTGACGCATCTGAATGATGCTGTCCTGGTTATGCCCGTCTTTGCGGAGGGTGAGATCGTGGCCTGGACGGCCAATATCGCCCACTGGAACGATGTGGGCGGCATGGTGCCCGGCAGCATGTCGACCATTGCGACCGAGATTTTTCAGGAAGGGATGATTTTGGCGGGCATCAAGCTTTTTTCCCAGGGCAAGCCAATCCGGTCTGTTTTCGACATTCTCACTGCGAACTGCCGCATGCCCGATTTTCTAATAGGAGATCTCTGGGCCGGGGTCGCTTCCGTCCGGGTCGGCGAGCACCGCATCCTGGAAATCGTCAACAAGTACGGGAAAGACGAGTTCCTCCATGCTGTAGAGGAATATTTGAACTATGGCGAACAGGTGAGCCTGAACGCGTTGAAGCGCCTGCCCAAGGGCAAGTACTCGCTGGTCGAAGAGCAAGATAGTGGGCCAGCCTACCAGGTCGCTGTTGAGATCCGTGACGATGAGTTTATCGTTGATCTGAGAGGCAGTCCCGACCAGGATAAAGGTCCCTTCAATATGAGTCGGGACGAAGCGGTTACAGCCTGCCAGATGGCTTTCAAGGGCGTCACCTTACCGGACAAAGTGGCCAACGGCGGCACCTTCCGTCCCTTGAAGGTCTTAACACGACCCGGGAGCGTCTTCGACCCGATATACCCGGCAGCTCAAGGCATCTATTATGAGATTACCATCCGGCTCCATGATCTCATCGTGCGCTGCCTGGCCCAACACATGCCTGATCGATTGCCTGCTGGAAGCTTTGCCTCGGTCTGTGGGACGCTTTTCGGCGGCACCCATCCCGATACTGGCCGCCCATATGCCGTAATCGAGCCCGAGTTGGGCGGCTGGGGCGGATCTCCGCGCGCGGATGGCAACTCGGGGCAGTTTTGTGCGCTGCACGGTGAAACATACAACTGTCCGGCCGAGGTCGCCGAAGCGCGCTACGGCGTGACGGTTGACTACCTCAGTTTTCATGACGAAGAAGGCGGCGCCGGCCTGCATCGGGGTGGCAAGGGTGTACGGATTGATTATCGCATCAAATCCGACAATGCCTGGTTGACTGTTGCCTACACCCGGTCGAGGATTCCCCCCTGGCCTCTGGAAGGTGGTTGCCAAGGTTCACCCAACCACGTGCTGATTGTCCGGGCGGATGGCGCCACAGAACGTTACTCGGTGGTCAGCGGCTTGACGTTGAACACGGATGATATCATCCGGGTTATGACGGGCACGGGTGCAGGGTGGGGGAATCCCATGCAGCGCAGTCTGGAATTGGTCAAGGAAGATCTAAAAAACGGTTTCATCACCGAAGAACAAGCAAATCGATACTATGGGCTGGACAAACGTGCATCACACGCATAAACGTTCTCGAACTTTTCGCCAAAGGGATCCACGCGTGTAGCAACCGATGTCGGTGGCACGCGACCTGGCCAGGCAGCACGTCATGCAGGATCACATGGTTTTCCAGCGTTTTGCCGCCACGCGATACATGGGTCAGGAGCACACCGTCAAGGTGTCGTTGCCTGGCAGCGCGATCACGTCTCAAAAGATGCCGGAGATCAACGAACGATTCCACCAATTGCACGAGCAAACTTATCCCTTTCGATTGGAGTCACCGGTAGAGGTTGTGAATTATCACCTCACTTCCTTTGGCCGGGTCAAGAAGCCGGCGCTCCGGAAGCTGGACGGGGTGGGTGGCATCCTGGACGATGCCCGCAAGGGCGAGCGCCGCATCAACTTGGGGGAGCTGATTGCCCCTGAAAAAGGACTGTAGATAATGCGTATCATGTGGATCAACCCAGTGGGGACGGATGTATTCGACGCGGACGTGTTGAAAATCCTGAACGTGGCGAAGCTGGATGGCACGCAGGTGGATGTGGTCTCCCTGTCTGCCGACCGGCCTAAGCACCTGGAGTACCACGCCTACGAAGGATTGGTTGTAGGCGACATCGTACGGTTGACTCGCGAGGCCGCGGACAGATACGACGCGATCGTCATCGGCTGCTTCTACGATGTCGGTTTGCGCGAGGCGCGCGAGGTGTCTGGACGGTCGATTGTGACCGCGCCATGCCAGTCGGCCACCGCCATTGCAAGCAATTTGGGCAACACCTTCTCGGTGCTGGTAGGGCGACGCAAGTGGATACCGAAGATGCGCGAGAACGTGCATCTGTATGGACACGGTCATCGCATGGTTTCGATGCGCCCGCTGGATTTGGGCGTGCATGACTTCCAGACCGACCACGATCGTACCTGCGACCGCCTGCTGACGGAGGGCCGCAAGGCCGTTCAGGAAGATGGCGCCGAGGTCATCCTCCTCGGCTGCACGGCTGAATATGGATTCCACGAAACGATGCAGGATGCACTCGGTGTGCCCGTGATAGACGCTATCCTGGCCCCATTCAAGTACGCCGAATTCCTGGTCGACCTGGCCAGCAGGTTCGGCTGGCGCCCTAGCCGCATGTGGGGCAGTGAAGCGCCGCCGGAGGCGGAATTGACGACCTGGAACCTTATGAATTCTTGACCATCGCCAATGGGCGTCGGCTTTAAGGTGTTATCATCATCCCCGAATCGTTGGAGGTGGATCAAGCGGTAATGATGGCATTGCGGCAAGAGTTGGCCGCACAGCGAAGAAGCCAGAATCAAGGCGGATAAGAGAGGATGTGAGAATGCGGTCCGAAGAACGCCTTGCAAATATGCAGGCACGCATGGAAGAAACTGGTATAGATTTGGCTGCTATCGGCCCTACGGCCAACATGCGCTATTTACTGGGGTTTGTTCCCCACGTTGACGAGCGGCCATGTATGCTTCTGGTGGATAGGCAATCAATTCGCATGGTGGTACCTGGTCTCAATCGTGAAGAAGTAGCCGCCTACACCGGTATAGATCTTATCGCCTGGGCCGATGCCGACGGCCCTCAAGAAGCGTTGCGGCAGGCTCTGGCAGCCCTTCATAAGCCAAGCACACTGGCTGTGGATGGAGCCATGCGAGCCGATAATCTGCTTCAACTGCAAGCATTAGTGACTCCTAACCGAACAATGGCAGTTGATGTGTTGTTGACTCCATTGCGCATGTGCAAGTCGGCAGAAGAAATCGATGCACTGGCTCGCGCCGCAGCCCAGGCCGACCGGGCCATGCAGGTCGCTGTGAATGCCTGCCGGCCGGGAGCAACCGAGGCCGAGGTGGCATGGGCAACTGAGGCTGCTTTTCGTCAGGATGGTGCCGAGGAAGTATGCTTTACTCTGATCGCCTCGGGCCCTAACGGTGCATTTCCGCACCATCACAGTGGTGCGCGGAGGCTGCAGAAGGGTGATGCCATTATCATTGACATTGGCGCTTCGCTCAATGGATACAAGTCCGACATTACACGCATGGTCTACTTGGGGGAGCCTCCCGTGGAATTTCTAAGAGCCCACGCTGCTGTGTATGAAGCGAATCAACGCGCAATGGCTGCTGTGCGACCGGGTTTGCTAGCCAGCGAGATAGATCACATCGCGCGGAACACGTTGGAAGCAGCCGGCTATGGTCCCCTCTTTATCCATCGCACTGGCCATGGTATGGGGCTGGAAGGGCACGAGCCACCTTGGATCATGGCCGGTGATACGACAGTTTTACGAGAAGGCATGGTCTTTAGCATCGAGCCCGGGGTTTATCTCGTAGGGCAGTTCGGCGTTCGCATTGAGGATATTGTCCTCACGACCCAGTCAGGTGTGCGCAGCCTTACGGGGTTTGATCACTCTTTAGTCATCAAAGACTAGAACACTGGAGGAAATAATGGTCAAGCTTACTGTGATTTACAATCTGCCACCGGGGGCCGATCATGAAGAATTCCTCAAGTGGCGCACTACGGAACACCAAGAAGACAATATGTCCATACCCGGCATTATCAAAAGTGATTTCTACATCATCAAAAGCTCCTGGCAAAGAAAAGAAGCTCCCTATCACTACATGACAGAGGCCTATTTTCCAGATATGGAAACGTTTGAAAAGTCCTTCCTTGACCCCGACTACCAGGCTAAGCTGGCTAAATCGCTGGAGCGCATTGCTGATCCGCTGTTTTTGATCTCCGAAGAGGTTGTCAGCCAAGCCATCGGGTGAATGGGCCTGTCCCAGCTACCTATCTCATCAAGAACTTGGAAGCCTTGAAGTTGTATACCTCGGGAGATCCTCGAAGCTGCCTTACAAGACCGCCATCTTGATTTTCACGTGACTTGCAGTATCGTCTTTACGTGAGATACAGTGTATAAGTGCGGGACTTTGTAACATGATTTCCTCTGTAGGAATTTATCAGACTGAACCTTAATCACGGCGATTCCCAATTGGACTTTTGACAAGTTGAAAGGTGCTCGGTTTAGGCCGAGTTTTGTCAGGTTTGACCTTTTCTGCGCACTGGCAGACGCGTCTCGGCGGGAGGCGGGGCCAAATGCCCGGTGCTCGTTCTGCCGGATGCGGACATAGATACGACCACCGACATCACGATGGATAACGCCTTCGGGTGTTCCGGTCAGCGCTGTCTGGCGACTGCCACTGCCATCATGATCGGCGAGGCGGATAAGACCTTCATCCCTGCTTTCTCTGAAGCAGCCTCGAAGAGAGTCATAGGGTACAGGCTCAAGCCCGAGGTCCAGATGGGACCGGTGATAACTCCACAGGATAAAGTCCGCATCGAGGGCTTGATCCAGCAGGGTCTGGACGAAGGCGCTGAGATGCTGGTGGATGGACGGAATGTTGTCATCCCTGGCTACGAGAAGGGTAATTTTATCCGCCCGACTATTTTGACCGACATTTCGGTCAATGGCATCATCGCCACCACTGAGATCTTTGGACCGGTACTAGGT
>Ga0315297_10000280_pt1 | contig 29008 bp, 13 predicted proteins | sample YL17G15_0_MG_FD_203628 | JGI IMG/M metagenome (GOLD analysis project Ga0315297, IMG submission 203628) | Sediment microbial communities from Yellowstone Lake, YNP, Wyoming, USA - YL17G15_0 | ecosystem: Environmental > Aquatic > Freshwater > Lake > Sediment | place: USA: Wyoming | collected...
GGCTCTCCACACCGCCGGGCGAGGAGTCGTTCCCTCGCTTCTCTCCGGACGGCTCGCTGATCGCCTTCACGGGGAACTACGACGGTAACGAGGACATCTACGTGGTTCCGGCAGGCGGCGGGCTCCCAAAGCGCCTGACCCACCACCCGATGCCCGACCGGATGCTGTACTGGTACCCGGACGGAAAGGCGATCCTGTACGCCTCGCCGATGGCGAGCGGCAGCCAGAGGTTCAACCAGCTCTACAGACTTTCGGTTGACGGTGGACTGCCGGAGAAGCTGCCGGTGCCGTACGGTGAGTTCGGCGAGATCTCTCCCGACGGGAAGACCCTGGCGTTCGTGCCGAACAGCCAGGACTTTCGCACCTGGAAGCGGTACCGCGGTGGGTGGGTGTCCCGGATCTGGCTGTTCGACCTGACGACCCACGCCTCGAGGCCAGTTGGCGACGACAGCGCCAGCTACAGCCAGCCGATGTGGCACGGGTCCACGCTGTACCTCCTCAGCGACCGCGACGCCAACAAGCGCAACAACGTCTGGGCGCTCGACACCAAGACCGGCAAGATGCACCAGGTTACGACGTTCGCGGAGTACGACGTGCACTTTCCCTCCGCGGGCCCGTCGGAGATCGTGTTCGAGAACGGCGGCCGTCTCTACCTGCTCGATCTCGCGACCGAGAGGGTGCACGAGGTCAAGATCGAGGTCGTGACCGACCGCGCCACGCTCAAGCCCCAGCTGGAGAAGGTCGCTGACCTGATCGCTTCTGCCGACATCTCTCCCTCCGGCAAGCGCGCGGTGTTCGAGGCGCGCGGGGACATCTTCAGCGTCCCCGCCGAGCACGGCCCCATCTACGACATCACCCGTACCTCGGGGTTCGCCGAGCGCACCCCCGCCTGGTCCCCCGACGGCAAGCTGATCGCGTACTGGAGCGACAGGACCGGCGAGTACGAGCTCACGGTCCGCAACGCGGACGGCTCGGACGAGGAGCGCACCGTGACGAAACTCGGGCCCGGCTTCCGCTACCGCCTGTTCTGGTCCCCGGATTCCACCAAGCTGGTTTTTGCCGACCAGGCGATGAACATCAACCTGTGTGACGTGGCCACTGGGGCGGTCACCAGGATGGACAAGGGGCTGTACATGTTCGAGGGGGCGCTCGAGGCGTTCACCGCGAGCTGGTCCGCTGACTCGCGGTGGGTGACGTACGGGCGCGGCATCGAGACCCGGAACGAAGCGATCTTCCTCTACGACACGCAAGAGAAGAAGCTCACCCAGGTCACTTCCGGCTTCTACGACGACGGCAGCCCGGTCTTCGACCCCGAGGGCAAGTACCTCTACTACGTTACCTCCCGCACGTTTCAGCCCGTCTACGGCGACATGGACAACACCTGGATCTACTCCAACATGGGGAACATCGTGGCGGTCCCCCTGAGGGTGGACGTGCTCTCGCCGCTTGCGCCGCGAAACGACGTCGAGGAGGCCAAAAAGGACGAGGCGAAGAAGGACGAGAAGAAGGACGAGGGCACGAAAGAGGAGGCGAAGAAACCCGAGGGCGGCAAGGACGAGGCCGCGAAGGCCGAGAAGGGCGACAAGAAACCCGAGAAGCCCGCCAAGCCCGAGCCGGTCAAGATCGACCTCGCCGGCTTCGAGGAGCGCGCGGTGGTCCTGCCGCCCAAGGCGGGCCGGTACGCCGACCTCCAGGCCCTCGCGGGCAAGCTGTTCTTCCGGCGGCCGGCGCGCACGGGGGCGGATGAGGAGAAGAGCCCGATCGTCTTTTACGACCTCAAGGAGCGCGAGGAGAAGACCGTGCTCGCCGATGCGGACGCCTACCAGATCGCAGCGGGAGGAGAGAAGATCCTTGTCGCCAAAAAGAAGGACTTCGCGATCATCGAACCCAAGCCCGACCAGAAGATGGAGAAGAAGCTCGCCACCTCCGAGCTCGAGATGACCGTGGACCCGGTCGCCGAGTGGCACCAGATCTTCAACGACGCGTGGCGCTTCGAGCGCGACTTCTTCTACGATCCCAACCTGCACGGCGTGGACTGGAACGAGATGCGCACCCGTTACGGCGCCCTGATCGACCAGTGCGTCACCCGCTACGACGTGAACTTCGTGCTGGGCGAGATGATCGCGGAGCTCAACTCCTCCCACACCTACCGTGGCGGGGGCGATCTTGAGAAGGCCGAGAAGCGGGGCGTGGGCCTGCTCGGCGTGGACTTCTCGCTCGAGAACGGGGCGTACCGCATCAAGAAGATCTACGACGGTGCGCCGTGGGACGCCGAGGTCCGCTCGCCCCTCCTCGAGCCCGGGCTCAAGGTCAAGGAGGGCGACTACCTGCTCGCGGTGGACGGCGCCAGGGTGGACACGAGCCAGGATCCGTGGGCGGGGTTCGACGGCCTCGCGGGCAAGGACGTGATGCTGACCGTCAACGACAAGCCCACAATGGAAGGCTCCCGGAAGGTGCTGGTCAAGACGCTGGAGAGCGAGGCACGGCTGCGCAACCTGGCGTGGGTGAACGCCAACCGCCTCAAGGTCGAGAAGGCGACCGGCGGGCGCATCGCCTACATCTACGTGCCCGACACCAGCAGGGAAGGGCAGGACGAGCTGTACCGCCAGTTCATGGGGCAGCTCCGCAAGGAAGGCGCGATCATCGACGAGCGCTTCAACTCCGGCGGCCAGATCCCCGACCGCTTCGTCGAGCTCCTCAACCGCCCGGTCACCAACTACTGGGCCGTACGGGACGGCAAGGACTGGCAGTGGCCCCCCGCAGCGATGCCGGGCCCAAAGGTGATGCTGATCAACGGCTGGAGCGGCTCGGGGGGCGACTGCTTCCCGCTCTACTTCAGGATGGCCGGGCTCGGGCCGCTGATCGGACGGCGCACCTGGGGCGGCCTGATCGGCATCTCGGGCGTCCCCGACCTGATCGACGGCGGCAACGTGACCGTGCCCACCTTCGGCATCTACTCCACGGACGGCAAGTGGATCGTGGAGGGGCACGGCGTGGACCCGGACATCGACGTGGTGGACGACCCCGCCAAGATGTGGGATGGCGGCGACCCGCAGCTCGACCGGGCGATCGACGAGGTGATGCGCCTGTACAAGGAGAAGCCGCCGGTGGTGCCCAAGCGGCCGGCGTACGAGAACCGGGCAGGGAAGTAGCGCTTTAGCGGTTTAACTCTCGAATCGATGATGCGGGCGGGGCGCCCGCTTTGCTTCGCTTGGGCGGGCGGGGGCGCCCGCCCTACTTCTTTTCTTGTGGCGCGGATGCCCTCAGCCGCGCACCTTTTCCGTGTTTTCGGCAGGGTCGGCGGAGGCCCCCGACTTGCCCGCGCCTCGTGTCGTTGGCGCGGGCGGTGCGAGTGTTTCAAAGCCCGCTAAGGTATTCTGGAAGGGCATTCGGGGGCACGAAAACCCGCGGGAGGACGCGAGATGATCAAGTTCATCCAGTGCATCAGGAAGAAGCCCGAGCTTTCCCACGTCGAGTTCCGGCGCCTGTGGGCGGAGTACAGAGAGCGGGCGGCGGCGGTCGCCGAGGCGACCGGCGTCACGCGCTTCTCGATCAGCACGATGCTCACGGTCGCCCACAACGTGCACGTGCAGCTCGAACGCGGCACCGTGGCCCCGTTCGACGGGGTTGCCGAGTTCTGGTTCCCCAAGGCCGCTGGGCTCGAGGAGGTGTTCGAGCGCCCCGAGGTCGTCAAGCGCGTGACGGTGATGCGGGAGCTGCAGGAGCAGATCGCCGACCTCAAGCAGAGCGTTTTCTTCTTCGCGTCCGAGGAAGTCGTCTCCGGCTAGGAGGCCCTTGCAACCGACCGGCCGAGGTCTCCCGTCGACCTCCTCTGGCTCGCCAGGCCGCGAGCGCGTGGGGCGCTCGCTGCAGGGTTTCCTCGAGCGGTTTCGCTTCACGGTGATCGCCCTGGTCGTGAGCACTTTCCCGGAGAGCGCCAAGCGCAGTGGGTGGCCGTCGGCCTACGCCTCGGCGGCGGCGCACGCCTTCGGCGGCTGGGTCGAGGCGCTCGCGTCAGCGGGCCTCTTCGGCATCGGGTTCCTGCGCTACGTCAGTGGCTTTGTGCAGGGTCCTGGCGGTACCTACCTCATGCAGAAGCCTGGCAGCCTGACCTATGGCGATTTCTTCGGGATGGGTGCACTCGGTTACGTGAGCTATCTCGTGACGCCGGTGGCCTGGGTCACTCTCTACTGCTTCGCCGAGGGGATCCTCCGTGCGCTCGACGCGGCGTACTCGGAGCGGATGCTGGGGATGGCGTTGGTTGCCGTTCCGTGGCGCGGTGCGCTGGCGCTCAGCAAGGCAGTCGGGCGCAAACGGCTCGAGAGCCGGCTGGGCCCCGAGCGCCCGGACGAGGTGGTCCTGGGGAAAGCCGGCGCATCGGTTGCGTTGACGATCTTCGCCGCCCGGGAGAAGCCCTGGGCCGACTACCAGGTGATCGAGTACGCGGGCGACTTCTACGAGGCCGTCGGGAAGCGCCTCGTCGTCCGCGGTGGCCACCACGCGTACCGGTACGAGTTCCGGCACCTGGAGCACGGAGACATCATCCGCGGGGCGCTCGTGCGCTACCCGCCCGAGGAAGAGGCCCCGCCAAGAACGAACGCTCGAGGTGCAGACCACGGTGATCTCGGGAAACCTGCGCGCTGAGGCATCGGCATCATCGGGCGTTGCGCCTATCCTGGAAGGAAGGACAACGCATTGCGTAGGAGGTGCCGGCTTTGCCTCCCTCGCAGGAGGAGGGCCACGTCGCACACTCGAACCCCACGCCCGAGAACGCTCAGGGGGAATGACCCCGCTGGACCACGGACGCCAAAACCCTCACGGGGCTCGGATACTCCGTGTGGGAGCAATGCTCCTCGCGGATGCCCCCGGCTACAACGGCTTGCGCGGGTCGTTCGATCGATGAGACCTACGTGATGAGATCACCGTGGCGACACCTTCTGTCGTCGAGATACGCTGCAGGTGCTGTTTCACGGCTCGCGCGAAGACGTCGAAGTGGTCGCACATGGCCCGCTGGGCGGCGCGAGGGTCGTGCGCGGCCATGGCCTGGGCAAGACGGAGGTGAGCCGGGTATGACGAGGTCCCCGTGACGATGTTGGCCTCGTACCAGAGGTCCTGGAGAGCGCGATTGACGTCCCACAGCATTTTTTTTGCCAGCTGCAGGAAGCGATTGCCGGATGCGTTGCCGAGAAGGTGGTGGAAGTCCGTCCCCTGCTGGGCGCCACGCATGGGGTTCTCGAGGTTCTTGCGCTGCTCCTCAACGACCGCTTGCATCTCCTTGATCTGTTCATCGGTGGCCCGTTCGGCGGCGAGTCGTGCGATCTCCCCCTCGATGAGGGCAAGAGCCTCCAGGATGGGGAGGAAGTCGGCGCGGCTCGGGGGGGCCACGTTTCTCAACAGCCCCTCGGCCCACTGGTGGCGCGTGTTTTCGAACCGGAGGAGCTCGAGCCGTGCACGTCCCTTTTCGGTGAGTACCCGCCCCCGGTTGCTGACCTTCACGGTGAGCCCGTCGTGGTCCAGTTCCCTGAGGATGCGCCCCACGGTGGGCTGGCTCGCCGAGATGCCGTGGTCCCGCAGGTAGAGCTGAAGAGTCCCCGATCCGACGCCATCCGCGGCACCGTCGAGGCGTTCGAGTACGAGAGCGACACTTGGCGGTACCGTGACCCGAGGGGTGATGGGATGCGGGTCACGCGGAGGACGTAGGTGGTAGGGTTGAACTTCCAGTTGAGGCAGGTTTCCTTTTTCGGTCCGTTGTGCCATACGTTTGCCTCCGAATCCCACAGTCCGCGCGGCCGCGTTACTTCCCGGGCGTCGGCCGCCAGGGTCCCTTCTTCCCATCATGGGTCCATCATCGTACATCGCCTCTACTCCGGTGTACTGACCCGGTCCGCCAAGCTCCCGGATGGGCCAGGAGCCGAACGGGTGGTGGGGTTGGCTGGACCCCCCGGGGTTCCCGGAAGGGTGCGGGCGGCTGGTGCCGACAGCGTGTGCACTTTCGGTCGCTGTACGACCGGTCCATTTTGAGACTGCATCTGTGGTGGGCACCCCCTTGACAAGTCCATGGTCGAGCCCGTATTTTTCCTCCTGAGTAATCATACCTGATGAGTGGTCTCCGGGGGGCCTCCAATCCCGACCGCCTCGACGGTGCCACTGGAGAGGAGGAGGAATGGCTCGAAAACGGTTTGTAACACTAGACTCGCGCAGGACTTCAAGCTCGGCGGGACGATCCTCACCGCGTCGGTCGACGTGACCAACGCCTTCAACGCGGCCATCGACTTCAACACGAACATCCAGAACAATGTCAGCGCGCGCTACGCGAAAGAGCCCGCGGAACAGGGCAAGACGGTGTCGGCGTTCGGCAAGCCGTACGGCGTCACCACGCCTCGGCAGTTCAAGTTTGGACTCCGGTTGAGCTTCTAGTCTCGGCGGTGCGGGCCAAGTCCCACGCCGCAAGCTGATCGGCCGGGCGGCGGCCAGGCCGCCCGGCCTTTGTTCACTGGACGGAGGTGGCGAAGTGAGAAAACAAGTAATCGCACTTCTAACGTGCGTTGTGACGGCCTCGGCGGTTTTCGCTGGGGCGCCCGGGCCGAGGATCGTGCTTGGCCCTGACTACCTCGTGAGCCGTGACGGCGACATCCCCCACGTTGAAACACACATTGCCGCCAACCCCCTCGACCGCAAGAACCTGGTCGGGGCCTCGATCACGGCCGCGCGACCTGAGGGTGGGTGGGCGAACCGCGTTTTCGTGACCCACGATGGCGGAATCACCTGGCATTGGGTGGACTTTTCCGAGCAGTTCCAGTTCGGCAGCGCTGACCCACAGGTGGCCTTCACTCCCCACGGCACCGCGTTGTTCATCGGCCTAGCTTCCGGTTCGGTCACAGACGAAAAGGACAGGCCCCGTGGCGGGATGCACATCTACCGCTCCACCGACGGTGGGAAATCGTGGCAGCAAACCCAGGTGGTTTGCTGTTCCCACGACCATGAGCAGGTGGTGGTTGACAACACCCTGGGCAGGTTCGCCGGCCGCATCTACATCTCGACGCTCTGGGATTACCCGGTCTACCGCGTCGGCGTGTTCCGCTCCGACGACGACGGACTGACGTTCACCGGCCCGGTTGAGGCCGCCAACGGAGGAGGCACGATCGGAATCAACAGCTACACGCCGGTGGTCCTCTCCGACGGCACTCTCATCGTTCCCTTCGGGGACTTCGAGTTTCTCCCGGAGAAGCGTAAGGAGAAGGGAAAGGTCGAAGCTAACAACTGGTTCGTCAGCTCCAACGACGGCGGCGTCACGTTCTCTGCGCGGCGGAAGATCCACACGCAGGTGTACGACCGCGACGACCCCGACTCGGGACGCGAGGGCACCTTCCCCTCCGTGGCCGCCGACGCGTCGGGCGGAAAGTATCGGGACCGGATTTACTTTGCGTGGACCGACTCGAGGTTCGGCAAGACCCGCATTCTCTTCTCGCACTCGACGGACCGTGGCGCGACGTGGAGCCCTCCAAGGATTCTGGACCCCAACGTGCCAGCAGGCTCACGTCAGTTTCAACCCGTAGTCGCCGTCAACAAGGCGGGGGTCCTTGGAGCACTCTGGCTCGACACGAGGAACTCTCCCGACGGCAGTCGCTACGAGCCGTTCTTCACTGCCTCGCTGGACGGGGGCGAGACCTTCCTCCCGTCCCTGCCGGTATCCTCGGAGCCCTCGCTCCAGAAGGGTCCCGGCAACGTGGCCGTCCACGCGGACTCGTGGGAGCACGAGGGTGTGGGTCGCCTCGTCTTCCTCTCGGCCTACCTACGTTGGGGCGCCGGCGGCGACTACATCGGGATGACCGCCGACCCGGCTGGGACGTTCTTCCCGCTCTGGCCCGACTCCCGCAGCGGGACCTTCCAGCTCTACACCGCGCCGATCCGGGTCGAGGTGCCCGAACCGCTGCCGACGCCCGTGCCGGGCGTGCCGACACCGACCCCGGTTGCGACCGCCGCCAAGCCGCCTCAACGGGTGCAGACCAAGGTCCTCGACCGTGTTGACCTGGTCTTTGACCCTGCCCGGACTGATTGGCAGGCGGGCACCGTTGAGGTCTCCATCCGCCTCAAGAACAAATCGTCGAAACCCATCTACCCGCCGATCACGCTCGAGATCGTCGGTTTCGGCAGCGGCATGGGGGACGAACACAAGGAGTTCGCCCCTGCGGTTCTCAACGCCGCCAATGGCAAGACCGGCGTGGGCGCCGTCTTTTCCTTTGACGCCGCCCTTCGGGGTCTCGAGTCGCTGGCGCCCGGGGCACTAACGGCCCCCGTCGTCTTGCGGTTCAAGCTCGTGAATCCAACGAAGACCCCCGACACGCACTTTCACGTGTTCGGGATGTTGGAAGGGCAATAGCTCCGCCGCAGAGAACGAGCCGACGGCTGCATGAGGAGGACGCGGACACGAGAGAGTCAACGACAGCGGTCGTGGCCGCCACACTCATGTGCCAGCCCGTTGTGACCGTTGGAGTGGGTGATGATCACCCATCGAACGAGGAGGTGTTCCGTGACCTGTCGAGACCCGTACCTGCGTGCACTTGTGATCTCTGCAGCAGTGCTTGTGCTCCCGGCGGGGTTGCGAGCACAGCAGTCCGCGATTCAGGTTTCGCCGAATGTCCAGGTAAGCGCCGCAAATGGGAAGAGGCTGCACCATGAGTTGGTCGTCTCGGCAAGCCCCACGGACGCGAACGCGCTCCTGGCATGCGCGATGATCTTCGACGCCCGGGACGCCTCCCGGCACGTCATCGCATACGGCTCGTTCGACGGCGGCAAGAGCTGGGCGCCAACGCTGGAGGTCGATCGCACGAGCTTCGTTGGGGACCCGGACTGTACGTTCGGTCTGGACGGGATCGCCTACCTCTCGGCGTTGCCCCTTCACTACGAATCTGCGGCGGACCCCGAAACGCTGGTCTACCGGTCTGCTGATTCAGGCAGGACGTGGTCGGCACCGGTGGTGCTCCCGTTCATCGACCGCGAGTATCTGGCTGTGGACCGCACCTCGGGCCCGCGGCGGGGGTACCTCTACCTGCACGGCAACGCCGTCCGCGACTCCACTGTGGACGGGGACGAGCGCATCGTCTTCACCTTCTTCCGTTCGACCGACGGCGGCGTGATGTTTTCTTCGCCGAAAAAGCTCCTTCCCGACGGTGAGCACATGGCCTTCGGCACGGGCAACGGCGTGGTGCTCTCGGACGGCACCTACGTCGCTTCCTTCTACGAGTGGTACGACCGCAAGAACCTCTCGAACAAGGATTTCGCCAAGGCGGACGGGGCGCTGAAGCTGGTTCGCTCCACGGACGGAGGCGACCACTTCTCCAAAGCGGTCGTCGTCAGCGAGTGGCACGGCTGTATCGGATGGACGCCGGGCCTGCCCGTGCTTGCCGTCGATACCAGCGGTGGGCCTTTCCAGGACCGCCTCTACGTGACCTGGCCGGACCGCCGGTCCGGACGGTGCGAGGTGCTGATTTCGTACTCCTCGGACAAGGGCGAATCGTGGTCGAAGCCCATCGTCGTGAACGACGACCAGTCACCCGCGGATCGCGAACGCCGCCGCGACCACATGCTGCCGGCGGTTGCCGTCAACCGAATGGGAGTGGTCGGTGTGGCCTGGTCCGACCGGCGCGAGAGCACCGACAACCTCTCGGGGTGGCGCCTGCGCTTCTCCGCCTCCCTCGACGGCGGCGAGACGTTCACCCCCAGTGTCCGGGTGTCCGAGCAGGCGCAGAAGGATCCAACCGGGGGGTATATGCCGATCATGGCGTACAGCCAGGGTGGTGGACACCACCGGCCCCGCGCGCGTGGAGGGAACATCACGATGGATATCGGGCCGCAGTGGATCGATTTCCTCACCGGGGCCGACACCACCGGCATGGCCGCCACAGCGGACGGCCGCTTCCACCCCGTCTGGGTGGACAACCGCACCGGTGTTCCTCAGGTCTGGACCGCGGCTGTGCGTGTGGATGAAGAGGCCGCAGTCAACGGCTCCCCGGACCTTGCGGCTCTCGCCGACGTGACCCAGAGCGTCGCGGTGGAGTTCGCGAACACCGACTACGACCCGGCTCAGCGAGTGGTCGCCCTCGACGCGGCGCTCACCAACACATCGGAGAAACCGATAATCGGCCCCATCAAGGTCCGCGTCATCTCCCTCCGTTCCGGGAGCGCCGTGCCCGAGGTGCTCGAGGCGGACAACCGCCTCGGCGGCGCCGGTGCGGTGTGGGACTTCAGCGCTCTGGTCAAAGGGGGCCGGCTTTCGCCCGGCGAGACGAGCCGGCCCAAACGACTGCGATTCCGTTTGACTGCGCTCGCGCCCTTCAAGCTCGACGCGAACTCTCGCCTTGACAGCCTGATCTCCGTGGAAGCCAAGGTGCTGGGAGGAACACAACCGCGCTGAGGGGGAAAGCCGATTCTCTAGGGACCTTGAGGCCGAGACTGAACCCGCTACCGAAGGGAGGCTTACCTGTATGAGACCTCGCCATTGGCTTTATGCCGTCGGATCCCTCGTGCTTTCTTCGCTCGTGATCTATGGGGCGGAGGTGGAAACCCCAGCGCTGCGGCCAGCACCTATGGCCGTCGAGGAGGTTCTCGAGGCGCCCAACCTCGCCGCCTACTCGCCCCCGGCGTTCTCCCCCGACAACCGCTTGCTCGCCTACGTCGTCACGGACAACGCCCGCCGCCGTGAAGCCATCGATGACAAAGAGCTCCTCCGCGCGGGTGTGGCGTGGTACGCCGTCGCGTCGGATATCTGGGTCAGCGATCTCGAAACCGGCAAGCGTCGCAACCTCACCGGCGGAACCGGGAACAACTGGGCACCCAGCTGGTCCCCGGACGGGCGGTACCTGGCGTTCCTCTCCGACAGAGGCAGCAAGGGGACGATAGGACCGGCAAGGCTCTGGGTCTGGGAACGCGCATCGGATGGTCTGCGTCAGGTGAGCGGTGCCGATGTCCGCGAGGGTTGGGGGGGAACGCACTGGACCGCCGAAGGCCGGTCAGTCCTCCTCGACCTGTTCCCGGAAGAACTGGGGCGGGAGGGATACGCGGCGCTCGTCGAGGTGAAGGTGCCGCGTCCCGGCCTGGCAACCGACGTCACCGCGAAGGTCTTCGAGTTCGATCCTTCGGCTCCGGGATCGGTGCCGAGCACGGACCAGGTGAACCTCGATTACCTCCGAAGGGATCTCGGATTGATCGACGTCAAGACCGGGGGCCTGCGGCGGCTGGTCAAAGGCGATCGCATAGGGAGCTACGCCCTCGCGCCCGACCAAACCACGCTCGCGTACGCGGTGCTGACGCGCGCAGAGAAACCCGGATCGGGCCAGTACCTGTTCGAGGTCGTTGTGCAGGATCTCAAGACGGGCGCATCGCGCATCGTTGCGTCGGACGTCCGTCTCGACCTTTTCGAACGCTCCTTCAGCTGTTCGCCCACCGGCGACACCATCGCCTACCGCACGGCAGGGCCGCTCGCGGCGGACGAGATCTACGTCGTGTCGCGCTTGGGCGGCACGCCCCGACGCGTTGCGCAGAATCCACCCGCCGATCCTTTGGCTCTCGAGGAGGTTGATCCACCGGTGTGGGATCCGACAGGAGAGAACCTATACTTCACCCGCAAGGGGGTCGTGTGGCGCGCCGCGGCGGACGGCTCTGGCGGTGCGGCGTTCGCTTCGCTCCCCGACCACGAGCTCCATATCATCGCCCCGCACCAGCAAGCGCTGTTCTCTCCGGATCGGGGGCGCTCGGGCGTCGTGATGACGTCGAGCCCAGGGAGCAAGCGCGTCGGCTTCGCGAGCGTCAACCTCCAGTCGGGCGCGATCTCGCCGATCTTCGAGGAAGACAAGCGCTACGGCGGGTACGGGACCGAGCCCTCGATCTCTCCCAATGGGACCAGCGTCGCCTACGTCGCTGAGGATGCGCTGAACCCGGCCGATCTCTTCGTGCTGAGGGGTGATCTGGGGCGGCCCCGGAAGGTGAGCCAGGTCGCGCCCGCGCTCACGGGTCTGGTGCTTGGCAAGGCCGAAATCATCGAGTGGCATAGTCTCGACGGTGAGACCATGCGAGGTGCGCTGGTCTACCCTGCGGGCTACGAGCGGGGCAAGTTGTATCCCCTCGTTGTGAAGGTCTACGGGGGAAGCTCGATTTCCAACGACCTCAACAGGTTCGGGTACGCCATCGCCGCAGTCGAGAACCTCCAGCTCTTCGCGACCCGGGGGTACGCGCTCCTTCTCGCCGACTCGAAGCTCAACCTCGGGACCCCGATGGTGGACCTGATGAAGAGCGTGATGCCCGGTATCGACAAAGCCGTTGAGCTCGGCGTGGCCGATCCGAAGCGCATCGGCGTGACCGGCCACAGCTACGGCGGGTACAGCACCCTCTCGCTGATCGTGCAGTCCCCGCGTTTCAAGGCGGCGGTGATGCGCGCGGGTCTAGGCGACCTGGTCGGCGGCTACGGCCAGCTCTCGCCCGATGGTACGAACTACGGTCTCGCGTGGTCGGAGAGCGGCCAGGGTCGGATGGGCGGAAGTCCATGGGAGTTCCGCGAGCGGTACCTCGAGAACTCTCCGATCTTCTACCTCGATCGCGTTCAGACCCCGGTGCTGATCATTCATGGAAGCGAGGATCGAGCGGTGTCTTCGTACCTGGCCGATGAGGTGTTCACAGGGCTACGCCGTCTCGGCAAGACCGTCACCTACGTCAGGTACGAGGGCGAAGACCACTGGGAGGGGACGTGGAGCCGAGCGAATCAGATCGACGTCCTCAAGCGAGTGATCGGCTGGTTCGACCGCTATCTCAAGGGAGGAGTGTCATGAACATCCGGAAACAGGGACTTTGGTGGATGTACCTTGCCGGCGTCGCGGTCGGCGTGGCGCTCATCGCACCGGCGTCGCAGGCCGAACGCTCGCTGCGTCCCCTGGACATCAAGGACGCCGTGTGGGCACTGGACTTCCAGGTCCAGGGAGTGCACGCGACCTTCTCCCCAGACGGCGAGTTGGTCGCCTCCGTGGTGTGCGACCCGCGGCAGCGGGTCGCCGACGAGAAGGAGAGCTCTGGTCGCAAGACCCATCAGGGAACGTACCTGCGCGAGGGGTGCGACGTCTGGCTCACGCCGACGCGGGGGGGTGGGTCGCGCAACCTCACCGGTACCGAGGGCAACAATTGGGCGCCGTCGTGGTCGCCGGACGGCAAGCTGCTCGCCTTCTGCTCCGACAGAGACGGCGCGTCGCGCGTTTGGCTGTGGGATCGTGGTGCCGGCACGGTGCGGCGCGCCGGCGAGACGGTCACCCGGGCCTGGATGGGGTTCATGACGCCGCTGTGGACTCCCGATTGCCGGGCGCTGGTCGTGCAGGCGTCGCCGGAAGGGGTGAGCGAGGAGGAGCTCGAGCCGGCGATGGGCAGGGGCGGTCCCGAGGTCAAGGACAAGGAGCCGGGGTCCACCGTGGTCATCTTCCGCTCGCCGCCGGAGCCGCCGAGGGAGGAGAACCGGGAGGCAGCCCAGGCGGGGTTCGCGCAGCAGCTCCTCTGCGACATCGCCGTGATCGACGTCGCCTCCGGAGGGAAGCGGCTCCTGGCGCGCCACGTGCACCCGGCGGCCACACGGCTCTCGCCCGATGGCCGGCGGCTCGCGTACATGGATGCCCGGGCGATGGGACCCGCGAACTTCGCCGGACCCAGCCACACCATCGTGGTGCTCGACCTGGCCACGGGAGCCTCCCGTGACCTCGTCGCCGGGGTGCTCCAGGTGTTCTCCGGCGCCCTTGCCTGGTCGCCGGACGGGCGCTGGCTGGCGTACACGGCGGCGACACCGCGGGAGGCGCCCGCGGATCGCATCGCGGACGTCATGGGGGCGATGGGCGGCGGGGGTGAGTTGTTCGTGGTTTCCGCCGAGGGCGGGAAGCCGCGCGGCTTCTCCGGCAAGACCGAGGGCTGCATCAGCACCGACTTCGTGCCACCGCGCTGGGACACGGCGAGTGCTCACATCTACGTCCTCGGCAACGACCGGGTGTGGAAAGGTACGCTTGCGACCGGCGCGATCGAGCCCCTCACCGCCGAGGGATCGTTCGAGATCCGCGAAATAATCGCGGCATCGTCTCAGAATACTTTCTGGACCGACCGGGGAGGCCGTTTCCTCTACGTCTGCACCCGCGACCGCACCTCGCGCCAGGCCGGGTTCTACCGTGTCGACACTGGCGGCGGGATTGCCGAGAAGATCTGCGAGGGAAACCGGCGGATCGGCGTCTCGTTTGAGGGCCCGGTGGCGTCACCGGACGGGAGGTCCGTGGCCTACCTCGCCCAGGGCGCCGATGAGAGCCCGGACCTCTGGGTCGCCGGCGCTGGACTGCGCGAGGAGCGCCGACTCACCACAATCAACCCAGGGCTCGACCAGTACGTCTTCGGCGAGGGACGGCTCATCGACTTTCGTAGCCTCGACGGGGAACCGCTGCGCGCGGCGCTGGTCCTCCCTGCGGGCTACGAGGAGGGGAAGCGCTACCCCACGGTGGTGTGGGTCTACGCGAGCGACTCCGGGTCCCGCGCGGTGCACAATTTCGGCCTGGTCGGAATTCCGGCGTACAACATGCACATGCTCACCACCCGCGGGTATGCGGTGCTCTGGCCCGACATCCCGGTCCACACTGGCACGCCGGCAAGGGACCTGCTCAAGGCCGTGATGCCCGCGGTCGACCGGCTCGTCGAGCTCGGGATCACCGATCCGGACCGCCTCGCGGTCATGGGTCAGAGCAACGGCGGCTACTCGACGTTGACGCTCCTCGCCCAGACCGGCCGGTTCAAGGCGGCCGTGATGAACGCCGGGTTCGGCGACCTTGTCGGGTTCTACGGGTCGATGAGCTACGCCGGAACCGGCGGCTGGATCCCGTGGCTGGAGCGCGCCGGCGGCGGCATGGGAGCACCGCCGTGGGAGGTCCCACTGCGCTACGTGGAGAACTCCCCCGTCTTCTACCTCGACCGGATCACGACGCCACTGATCGTCCAGGCCGGTGCCGACGACGAGGGGATCGTCCGTTTCTCCGACCAGGTGTGGGTCGGGCTGCAGCGACTGGGAAAGGAGGCCACCTACCTGCGCTACGGCGGCGAAGAGCACGTGCTCGCCCAGGCGGCGAACCTGGTCGATTACTGGAAACGGGTGATCGCCTTCTTGGACGAGAAGGTCAAGAACGCGAAACCGGCGGGAGGATCGTGACGGGGTCCGCTTCGTCCCGGCGGCTCGACGCGGTCGTCCGCGGAGGGAGCTGGCGACCGCCAAGAGACGCAACAGGGTCATCTTCGCTGGCGGGCGGGCTTTCGGGAGGCGGGGGAGTCACCCCAGCGCGGCGCCCGAGGCGTTTCCTGAGAAACCTCGGGAAGAGAAACACAAAGGGAGGAGTCATGTACCGAAAGGCCGTCGTAACCTGCAGTTTGTTCTTCCTTGCATTGCTGTCACTGGTTTGCCAAACCGGTTTCGCGGGGCCCGCCCAGGTACCTCTGAAGATCGAGGATGCCCTCGGCGCGCTGGCGCTCGCGAATCGCATGCCTATCGCGATGTCTCCCGATGGTGAGTTGGTGGCCTACACCCTCAAGGACGACCGCAAACTCGAAAGCACGCAGGATGAACGTTACTCGTCCTACACCCGCACGGGTGCTTTCACGGAAGGCTTGGGATGCGACGTGTGGATGACGAACACGAGGTCAGGCCAGTCTCGAAACCTGACGGAGGGAAAAGGCACGAGCTCGAGTCCGGTTTGGTCGCCGGACGGAAAGTACCTCGCGTTCTATTCCGATCGGAGCGGCACATTTCACGTCTGGCTGTGGGAAAGAGCAAATGGGAAGATCCGCCAGCTCTCGGACGCGATTGCGCGCCCGTTCTTCAACTTTCAGGTGGTCCGCTGGACTCCCGACAGCCGGTTCGTTCTGGCCAAGGTACTGCCCGAAGGCATGACCGTGGAACAGGCGGCAGACCTGCTTAGCCCTCCTTCCCAGGCCGCGTCGAAGGCAACTAAACCGACTGGGGTGACGGTCACGGTCTTCAGCTCGCCCGCGGCGGACGAAAAAGGCGCCACCGGTGCGCCGTCAGAGAAGCCGGTAGCGGCCGAATCATGGATGAACCGCTATGCTGGCGATCTCGCCCTGATCGAGGTCGCCACAGGAAACGTCAGGCACGTTGCGAGCGGCATCAAGCCCCTCGGGTATTGGGTTTCCCCGGATGGCACACACCTCGCCTACCTGAACTGGAAAGGAATCGAGGAAAACACACAGCAGCCCGTGTACGAGCTCAGAGTCCTTTCGCTTGCCGATCAACAGGCGCGGGTTGTGGTTCCCAAGCTCAAGCAAGACTACGGGATCTCAGTAAGTTGGGCGCCCGACAGCGGCTCATTGGCGTACACGACTTCGGAGAATGGCGATTGCTACGTTGTCTCCAGAAACGGCGGGGAGCCGCGGAACCTCACCGCCGGCACGCATCCGCCCTTCAGCGACGATCACCGGGCCCCACTCTGGGACGCCAGCGGACAACTCGTCATCCTCCTCAGCAGCGAACAGTACGGGAGGGTCGGTTCCGCCAAGATCTGGGCAGCATCCCCAGCGCAGGCAACGTTCAGAAAGATCGCCGACATCCCGGATCGCGTCGTCCTGGAAGTCCTCGCTCCCGTGGGTGGCGGCCGTTTCTGGTCGCCCGATGGCCGGTCGATGATCGTGATGACGAGGCACGAACGGACGAAGGACGTTGGGTTCTACAGGGTCGACGTGTCGGGTGGCGCCGCAACACTCCTGTTTGAGGAACCTCGATACTCAAGCGGTGACCGCATCTTCCATGCGGACGTGAGCCGCGACGGCAAGACTCTGGCGTACGTCTCGCAGGACGCGCAGCACCCGGAGGACATCTGGGTGTCGGGGCCCGCCCTTGTCGACCGCCGGCGCTTGACGCGTATCAACCCACAGATCGAGAGCCTGACCTTCGGCAGGAGCCGGATTATCGAGTGGAGGGGAGTCGACGGGCAGCCGCTGCGCGGGGCCCTGCTCTTGCCCGCCAACTACGAGGAAGGCAAACGGTATCCGCTCATCGTGAACGTGTACGGAGGGTCCTATCGTTCGGCAGGCGCGTATTGCTTCGGCTTGTCTGGCTCTGGGGTCGAAAACCTGCAGATTCTGTCGACACGGGGTTATGCCGTCCTTTTGCCGGACACGCCCCTCCGCAAAGGCACCCCAATGCAGGACCTGTTTAAGACAGTCATGCCCGGAGTGGACCGCGCCATTGATCTGGGAATCGCTGACCCCGACCGACTCGGGGTCATGGGGCACAGCTATGGCGGCTATTCCACACTCTCGCTGATCGTGCAAACGACTCGTTTCAAGGCGGCGGTCGACAGCGCCGGACCGGCCAACCTCATCAGCTTCTATGGCGTGATGGACAAGAGTGGGGGAGCCGGCTGGATCGGTTGGTCCGAGACCGGCCAGGGGGGAATGGTCGGCACGCCCTGGCAAGTCAGGGACAGGTACATCGAAAACTCTCCGCTGTTCTATCTGGACCGCGTGGAGACGCCACTGCTGATCGTACAAGGGGACCTGGATCTGATCACCCTGCAGTCGGACGAGGTTTTCGTCGCCCTCCGACGTCTGGGGAAGGAAGTCGTGTATGCCAAATACGCCGGTGAGGACCATTGGGAGGGCACCTGGAGCGCGGCAAACGCCGTGGACTACTGGAACCGAGTCATCGGTTGGTTCGATGCGCATCTGTCAACCGCGGGCGTGAAAAAACAGGAATGAAGGTGCCGGCGATCACTTTCGTGACGCGGGCATAAAGGTCGAGACGTGCAACCGTCGTCAGTGCGGAAACCCGCACGCCGGAGGGTCTGGCCATGAACGTTCGGTGTTCTTGTCTTGTCAGCTTTGTCGTCGGGTGTTCCATTGCTATCTGCGTTGGCGTTCCCACAGACGCGCGCCCCGTGACCTCGATGGACCTCGTCGCACTGCGCGACGTGGGCGGCGTCAGCGTCTCGCCAGACGGGCGATTCGTCGTCTATCAAGTGCGACGAGCCGATCCCGCGACCAACGGGTATTCGAACCAGTGGTTTCTCATCGAGGTCGCGACGAGACACCAAAGCATCGTCGTGGGCGATGGCGGTCAACCGATTTGGGGTGACGCGGGCGAATGGACGACGTACCCTCCGGTGTGGTCCGGCAATAGCGACGCCTTCTGCTACGTCCGGAAAGACCGGGAACGCGTTGCGGTCCACCGGCTGACCTTGAGGGGATCAGACACGCCGATTGTGGTGGGCAGCGGCGAGCTCGTCGATTTTCGCCCGAACGGCATCGGCGTTGCGTATGTCGCCGTCGAGCAGGCCACTGCAGAAACGGAGCGAACGGCGCAGGAGGAGCTTCGCAACGGATACCTATTTGCGCTTGGCTACCCGTCGTGGACCCAGGAGAAGATAAATCAGTTTGCACCGTGGCTGGGCCGACCGGACTTCAGCGCCAAGAAGGTCAGGACAGGGTACGACGTTGAGGTCAGCACGGGTGCCGCGCGGCCGCAGCCGACGGCACCCGGCTCCACCTACGTTCCCGATGCCCTGACGCGTGGCATCCCGGATCTCCGCTTCGCGGTCTTCGCCACACTGTCTCCCGATGGAGCGCGCGAGGCCTTCTGCGCCACCACAAAGGCGAAAGGAAAACCCAGTGAGCAGCATGCCATCTATTCGGTTCCACCTCAGGGAGGGGAAATCACTCGTCTTTCACCGCTGACGGAGGAACCGATCAGGCAGCTCGACTGGTCGGCCGACGGCCGTCGCATCTACTTTCTGCGAGCGACCGACTACACCGATCAGAACCTCTTCGTCGCCGACCCGTCCACCAACCAGTCGCAACAACTGACGAAGGTCTCAGCGTACCTAGATACGTGCTCGTTCGCGAAAGCTGCCTCCGTGGCCGTTTGCACGATTGAATCCAGTCAAAGGCCGCAAGATCTGGCGCTCGTGCACCTCGACACGGGCGCAGTGGACGTACTCACCGATCTCAACCCCGATTTCAACCGGTTGGAAAAGGCGCCCACCGAGAAGCTGGTCTGGACGAACAAGCACGGCGACGTCATGTACGGGGTCTTGACATACCCTCTGGGCTATCGTCCCAGCGCAAGGTATCCATTGGCCATCACCACGTACCGTGCGCACGGCTTCCTCCGGGGCGCCGTGGGCGACGAGTATCCGGTGGACGTGTTCGCGGCGAACGGCTTCATGGTCCTCGCGCTCGACATCTACAACACGTCCTACGTTCCGATTACGCTCGACCAGGTGCAACCGTTCGAGGTCACCATACTCGATTGGCAATCGCCACTCGACGGCATCGAGCAGATCGTCGGCGAGCTCGCCGGGCGTGGCCTCATTGACAAGGAGCGGGTCGGGATCAGCGGGCTGAGCCACGGGTCAGAGATCACGAACTACGCAATCAGTCACTCGAGCATCTTTGCCGCAGCCATCGCTGACGGCGGCTCTGCTCGCGATCCGCTCTTCTACTACCTCAAGAGCGAGAGCTGGAACACCATGTTCAAGGCGTGGGGTCTCGAAGGACCGCCGTACGAAGCGAACCTGCCCAAGTGGCAGCAGATGTCGCCGGCGCTCAACGCAGCGCGCATCACCGCGCCGCTTCTGATGAACGCGCCAGATGAAGAGTACGTCATCGCGCTCCAACAGTACTGGGAGATGCGCGATCATCACCGGCCGGTCGAGATGTGGATCTTCCCCGGTGAGGGCCACATCAAGCACCAGCCTGTGCACCGCCTCGTCGTGTACGACCGCAACGTCGATTGGTTCAACTATTGGCTGCGAGGTGTGCACGATCCGGACCCCGGTAAGGGTCCGCAGTACAAGCGCTGGGACGCGCTGCGTACCGAACGGGATGCGTTTCGCAAGTAATCATGCGGATGGAGAAGCAGCTCCTGTGGGGCACGCGCGCGTCGTCAAAGTTCGCTCCACCATCGGCGACAACCAACACTAGGGAGGTGGGTGTGAGAACTCTTCGGAGCTGGAGGTTCACATTTGCGGCGCTGTTGATCGGTGCGCTGTCCGGATTGGCCGCTCAGCGTGCGGACGCTCAAAGCGTCCACCGCGGGAAGGTGCGGATCGTGACGGGGCCCACCGTACAGGTCAGCAAGGCTTTTCCCGACCTGCCCAACTACGAGAATCTCGCGGTTGGCGATCCCGAGCACGCCGGCCGGCTCATCACCTGCTCGATGGTGTATCCCAAGGACATAGGCACGCTGTGTCACCAGTACTGTTACGTCTCGTTTGACGGTGGCAAGACCTGGGACCCGTCGCTCAGGGTGACGGAGGGTAAGGTGAACGGTGACCCCACGGCCGTGTACGCGCACGGGGACACCGTTTACGTCGTGGCCCTGGTCATCAAAGACCTCGACAAGCCGAAAGACCCCGAACCCGACGCGCCCCGAGACGAGGCGAGGACCGTTGTCTACAAGTCGACCGATGGCGGGCGCACCTGGGCCGAGTCGGCGCGGTTCCAGTTCATTGACCGCGAGTTCATCGACATTGACAGGACGAGCGGCAAGTACGCCGGCAGAATCTACGTCGTGGGCCAAGGCTCCGTCAAAGACATCTCTGCGTCCAGGAGTGGAGCAAGCCTGCAGATCTTCCGCTCACTCGATGATGGCAAGACCTTTCTCGGACCGGTACACGCCGAGTACCCGGAAGGGACGGAGATTGCCGGTGTGGGCACCGGAGCGGTACTTTCGGACGGCACGTTCGTCGTGATGTTCGGTCTCACGAAGAAAGGCCGGCAGCAGAGCCTCGAGCAGGAGCCAACCGTCGGGCCGAACGGCGAGCTGCACGTGATCAGCACGAAAGACGGGGGAGAGAGGTTCAGCAAATCGGAGAAGGTTGCGGACTGGAGGGTGGACCGGAGCCGGTCCGAAGGGGGAATGCTGGGGCAGTTGGGCGTCGATCCCGGCAGCAAGGCGTTCAAGGACCGACTGTACGTGGTGTACCCGGAGATTGTTTCTGACCGCATCCAGATTCGGCTGTCGTACTCGTCGGATAAGGGCAAGACGTGGTCGAAGCCCGTGACGGTCAACGACGACCGTTCACCGGAGAAGGGCGGCAAGGGACCGGACCATCTGCTTCCCTCGGTCGGGGTGAACAAGGATGGCGTCGTGCTGGTCACGTGGTACGACCGCCGTGAGGCCAAAGACAACCTCGGCTGGAGGATGCGTGCGGCCGCTTCCCTCGACGGGGGCGAGACCTTTTCCGCCAGCGTCCCCATAACGGACTTCGCCAATGCGTACCCGCAAACGACGCCGTGGGACCTTCGAGCCGGCGGGTCCAGCGACGACACGACCTCCCTCGTCTCGGTGTATGTCGGAATCGATGATTTCTTCGTCAGCGGCGGTCACACCTCCGGTCTTGCCGTCGATGCGGACGGTACGTTTCATCCGACCTGGATCGACAACCACACCGGGGTTGCGCAGCTCTGGTCCGCGTCGGTGAAGGTCGAAGGGACGGCCGTCAAGCACGGTGCTCCCGATCTTGCCGACCTGAAGAACATCTCCAAGTCCGTAACGCTGGAGCTGTCGAAACCGGATTTCGATCGGGTCAAGGGGACTCTGAGCGTGTTGGCGCGGCTCAAGAACATTTCGAAGGACACGGTCGAGGGGCCTGTGAAGGTACGGGTACTCACGCTTGAATCGGATCTGGGAGTCCCGGAGATCACGAATGCGGACAACGGCGAGGGGGGTACCGGTGCGGTGTGGGACTTCACGCCGCAGCTTTCGGGAGCCCCGCTGGCATCCATGAAGCTGTCGGCGCCACGGACGCTGACCTTCCGTGTCTCCGACCTGCGTCCGCTCGCCCAGGGCAAGGACTTCAAGTTCTCCTTGTTCAACCTTGACACCCGAGTTTTCGGCAAGCTTCACAAGGAGAAGTTCGACAAGGACGAAGACAAGGACTCGGACGAAGACAAGGATGACAAGTAGTTTGCTGTCAGGCAAGGTCCGTCTTTCGGCGGGCCCTGCCTTAGTTTCGACCGGTTTCAGAAGGAGTTGGATGTCCAGAGTCGCGGCGGCCGAGGAGAAACAGGTGAACCTGGGGACTCTTCAGACGGAGAGGCTGGCGTACGTGGAGCCGGTGAGCGTCCACCGAGGCGGAGCGGCGTAGGAGATGGTGATGAACACAAAGTGGAAGTGGTGTGTCTCAGCTCTGTTCGTACTGCTGATATCCGACACAGTCTATGTGGGCAAGGCACGGGATGCCAGTGCCAAGCAGGCGCAACGCGTGACGGCTGCGCACGTCGCAAGCACAGTTGCGAGCCAGACCCCCCGACCGAGTGAGGAAACGCTGCTGGGCACGCTGCCGCCGGAACTTCGCGACGCGGGTGCAGCGATTCTTCGTGAGAACGACGATGACGCAAAGGAGCAGTTGATTTGGAAGCTGTTACGAGAAGCCGGCGATCCGTCAGGCGGGTACCGTGTGGCTCCGAAAGTGAGGCAGTTCGTTATCGCTCTGGTGGATGCGAAGCAGTGTCCCCGCAAATCCCAGCCATGCATCAGTCTTGTATCGGCCACGCTCAAAGAAACGCCCGACCCGCTGCTGCGGCAGGCCCTGGAGCGTTGGATCAGCTCGTATCCTGATTCCGAAGTGGCCGTTACCGCGCTGGATGAGCTATTCGACGTCAGTAGCAATGAGCTTGCGCAGCTACTCCAAAGGAGGATCGACCTCGCAAAGGCAAGTGGCGATTCGGTGGCGCTACGGACCCTGGGACGTGCCCAGGAACGATTGGGGTCGTTCGGGTGGGGAGTCGCGACCCTGCCCTCTTTCTTCTGGAATGCGCCGCCATTGTTCTCCGTCAGGCCTGTGTCTACTTCAATCCGCGTGTTGGCAATCAGTGATTTTGGCACCGGACTCGAGGAACAACGGTTGGCAGCAGATACCATGCTCAAGTACCACCGTGCCCATCCCTTCGACTTCGGCATCACACTCGGAGACAACTACCAGGACGATGGTGCGCACAGTCCGACCGATCCACGATGGCAGGAGTACTGGGGAAAGTGGTACCCTCAATTCGACATTCCGTTCTACGTTTCGCTCGGCAACCATGACTGGGGGTTCCCCGACGGTCCAGCGGCGGAAATCCTCTACTCGCAGAAAAGTGTGGCGTGGCGGTTGCCGGCTCCCTACTATACGTTCACGGCCGGGTCGGTGCAGTTCTTTGCTGTGAACACGGTCCTCATGTCGGAAGCACAACTGTTGTGGTTACGAGAAGAGCTGGCGAAGAGCACGGCGAAGTGGAAAGTCGTTTACGGCCATTATCACGTTTACTCGGCACTGCGCGGGGACAACGACGAGCTCATCAAGCGCCTGCTCCCGATTCTGGAAGAGAACCACGTGGATCTATACCTTTGCGGGCACGAACACCTGTTTCAGCACCTCAAGCGGGAAGGAGGCGTGCATTTCTTCGTGAACGCGGCAGCCGGCGGCGGGGCACGATCTGTGGAGAAGCCGGCCTACGAGGGTCTCCTGTTCGTGGCGGAGAAGCAGCAGGGGTTCACTGTCTTGGAAGCCGACGGTTCGAGCCTGAGAGTGCGATTCATCGGCGAGGACGGCGGACAGCTCTACGACTACACGCTTAGGAAATAGAGTCTATCGTGCCCTTCTTGGATAGAGCCATAGCATGGTCTCACTTTAGCCGGCATCGAGCACTGGGAGGCATGTGATTGCTCGGACCGGAAACGCTGTTCACCCGCGACGAAAGCACGAGGAAGCCCTTCGAGAGGAGCAGATCAGGAAGCTCAAGCGCAAGGTGTGACAACGGTCAGGATGATGCCTGTGGCAAGGTTGGCGCGGGTGTATGCTTCTCTGCCGTGACCCGTACCTCGGCCCAACATCCGGTGAGCGCGCAGGTGGCTCTGCTCCTCGTCGGTGCAGCGGCCGGCTTCATCCTCGCCTCGTGCACCCGTGGCCCGGCGCTGCCGGCGGGCGATGGCCGCCTCAACGTCCTCGTGATCACCCTCGACACGATCCGGGCAGACCGGCTTGGCGCCTACGGCAACCAACGGATCGAGACACCATTCGTCGACGGCCTGGCAGCGCGAGGCGTGCTCTTCGAGATGTGCGCCGCGCCGGCTCCGCTGACCCTTCCCTCGCACACCTCGATCTTCACTGGCACCTACCCCGTCTACCACGGGGTGAGGGACAACGGGGACTTCGTCGTGCCGGCCGGTCTCACCACGATGGCGGAGCTTTTCCGCGAGAAGGGGTATCGCACAGGGGCTTTCGTGGGCGCCTTCGTCCTGTCGGCGCGATGGGGGCTCAACCGAGGGTTTGACACCTACACCGAACCCACCGGTGCATCGGCCGCCGAGATCCTCTCGATGGGCGACGTGCGGCGCCGCGGGGGGGCGGTGGTCGACGATGCCCTCGCCTGGCTTCATCAGCCTTCGAGCTCACCGTTCTTTGCGTGGATCCACCTGTACGACCCCCATCTGCCGTACGATCCGGTGTCCCCATTCCACGAGCGCTACCCGGATGAACCATACCTGGCCGAGGTTGCGTACAGCGACGCCCAGTTGACCCGCGTCGGCGCCTACCTCGAATCGGCAGGGCTCACCGGCCGGACGATGGTCATCTTCGCCGGGGACCATGGTGAGGGGCTCGGGGACCACGACGAGATTGACCATGGCCTGTTCGTCTACCAGACGACCGTGCAGGTGCCGCTCGTCGTCACCCACCCGGCCCTCCGGTCGGGGGGTATCCGGCGGCCCGAGGTTGTGTCTCTTGTGGACATTCTTCCGACTGTGGCAGACGCCACCGGTATCCGGCGGCCGGCCGAGGTACAGGGTGAGAGCCTGTGGCCCCTCCTCGGCGGGGCGGGCACGTTCCGCGAGCGGCCCGTGTACACCGAGACGTACTACCCCCGCCTCCACTTCGGATGGAGCACGCTTACTTCCCTGCTGGAGCGCCACCTCCAGTTCATCAACTCGTCCGAGCCCGAGCTCTACGACTTGGCGCGGGACCCCGGGCAGAAGGAGAACCTGCTGGAGGCCAAGCCCGAGCGTTTGGCGGAGATGAAACGGCGGCTCGACGAGCTCGAGGCATCGTTGGGCCGCAACGCCAAGACCGCGAACCGTGCCCCGGATGCCGAGACGATCGCGAAGCTGAGGTCACTCGGGTACCTCGCGGGCGCAGGAGGCCTCGACTGGCGAAGGGGCGAGAGCCTGCCGAGCCCACGCCGGAAGCTGCCAATCTACAACCTGCTCATCCAAGCTCAGGATGCGGTCGCAATCAGGGACGAGACCTTGGCCGAGCAGCGGATCCTGGAGGTGATCGGGAAAGACCCCGGTGTCATCGATGCCTGGACCATGCTCGGCACCCTGTACCATCGCCAGGGACGGGCTGGCAACGCTGTGGCCGCCCTCGAGGAGGCCCTTCGACGGAGGCCGGACGATCCGCTCGTGAGTGCTGCCCTCGCCACGGCGCTGCTCTCGGCCGGCCGGGCCGATGAGGCCCAGCGCACGCTCGAGGCCGCGCAGAGGATCCAGCCGGAGGACCCGCGCATCTACTACCTCCTGGGAATGGTCGCGGAACAGGAGGGGAGGGACGAGGACGCGCCCGCGCTGTACCGCAAGACCCTCGCGCTCAACCCCCGCTCGGCACCGGCGCACGTCCAGCTCGGCGCGCTTGCCCTCCGGCGGGATGACGTTGCCACGGCCGAGCGCGAGCTCACCGCCGCCCTCGCACTCGACCCCCGCGTGGCGAGTGCCCGGTTCTGGCGCGGGCAGATCCTGGTGCACGAGGGACGGGTGGAAGAGGCGGTAGCCGCGTACAACGAGGAGCTTGCGATCACCCCAAGGGACCTGCGGGCGGCGTACGCGCTCGCGGAGGCGTACGCAAGGCTCGGCCGGCCCGCCGAGCAGGAGCAGGCGCTACGGAGCGCGATCGACGCGAACCCGGCCGCACCCACGCCTTACCTGACTCTTGCCAAGCTGTACTTGGACCGCGGCGAGCGCTTCCACGAGGCGGTTGGTCTTGTCGAGGAGGCGCTCAAGCGCAAGCCGGTTGGGCCACAGCTTGCGCTTGCCGACTTCCTGCTCGCCGACCTCTACAACCGACTGGGCGACCAGGCCCGGTCTCGCGAGTACGCCCGCCGGGGGGCGGAGGCCGCCAAAGTCGGCGACCGCAACGAGCGGTGAGTGGCCGGCAACCCGCATAGGGCCCAACGAGCAGATGAGTCTCGCTCTCTGAGGGGCTGGGGTCCCGACTGAGACCTCGTACCGAATCACCCCCATTCTCGGGAATGGATCTATCTTGAGACGCGACACATTCTTAGCCCCCTCTTGACAAGACTCGGGTCGAGCAGTAAATTTTCACGAGATGATCATTCATGATGAGTGGTGGTCGGGGGGCTATTTGGGGCCGCCTCAACCGTGCCACTCGAGAGGAGGAGGCATGGCGGGGAAACGGTTGTTCACTTTTCTGCTGGTTGCCACGGTGATGGCGGCCGGGCCGTTGTGGGCGCAGGTTTCGACCACCGGGGAGATCGCCGGCGTCGTGAAGGACCAAGACGGCGCCGTCCTCACCGGGGCGGCGGTGACCGTCAAGAGTCCGGCGCTGATTCAGGGATCGATCACCGTGGCGACAGACGCGGCCGGGGTGTTTCGCTTCCCGCAGCTGATGCCAGGCAGCTACGTTTTGAGGATCGAACAGAAAGGTTTCGAGCCGCGCGAGTACACGGTGGTCGCCAGCGTAGGGAGGACAGCGAGCGTCCCTGTGACGCTCTCCGTCGGGAAAGCGACCGCGGCTGTCTCGGTCTCCGCTGAGATCCCACTCATCGATTCAACATCCCCCAAGGTCTCGGCGAACTTCACGGCCGAGGATCTCCAGAAGCTGCCGACCGACCGAACGTTCTCCGCGGTGGTCGAGACCATGCCGGGGGTCGTCAACAAGGCCGCCTTCGGCGCTGGCGGCAACGTCGACGGGTACCACGTGTTCGGCGTCGGCGCCGCGAGCAACGTCTATCAGCTCAACGGCGTCAACGTGAGCAACACGAAGTTCGGCGACACCTACGTCAGCCCGAACTTCGACTCGATCCAGGAGATCCAGGTCGTCGGCGGGGGAGCCTCGGCGGAGTACGCGAACTACACCGGGGTCGTGGTGAACATCGTCACCAAGGCCGGGACCAACGTGTACCACGGTTCGGGCACCGTCTACTACTTCAGCGACTCCACGCGCGGGAACAACAACGTCAACGACATCAAGGACCTCGAGCAGAAGAAGATAAAGCACGACTACGACGCCAGCCTCGTCTTCGGCGGCCCGCTGATCAAGGACCGCCTGACGTTCTTCGCCTCTGTCCGCTATGCGAAATCGGCGAACGCACCGGCGTACACGGACTTCTACGACGACCTCAACCGCCAGGGCTACCAGCTGCGGGTCGACTTCCTGGCGTCGCCGTCGCACACCCTCACGGCGATGGTCAACTCGGACCCGATCAGGGACTACGACCTCAACTGGCAGGAGACCGTCGGTGACGAGGCCGCCCTGAACCGGACGCAGGACACGAAGACCGCGTACCTGAGCTGGGCAGCGATGTGGACCGACAAGACCCTCACCGAGGTCAAGTTCGCCGGGGTGCAGGGAGACCAGAAGCGGATCCCGGTCTACTTGGAACCGGCGCAGGTGTCTGACTACACTGTCGGCATAGACTACAACTCCGGGGGGATCTACCGGGACGAGCCGGAGAAGCGGCAGCACACCCTTGCGACCCTCACCCACTACACGGACAACTTCCTGGGAGGCCAGCACGAGTTCAAGGTTGGCGTCGAGTACGAGGAAGCCTCCAACAGCATCAACCAGTACACGACCGGGATAACGCCCACGACGCCCAACGGTGTCCTGTTCTGGATCGTGCCGTTCGGCGACGCCGCGTACATCACGGGGCTCGTCAACTACTACGACCGCAGCGCCGCGCGGATCAAGCGCCCCGGCGCCTTCGTCCAGGACAAGGCCACGTTCGGGCGCGCGACGTGGACGGTCGGCCTGCGCTATGACAACCCCAGGACCTACGACGACAAGACCGGCAAGACGATCTTCAACTTCACGAACTGGTCGCCTCGTGTCGGGCTCGCCTACGACCTCACGGGCGACGCCAAGAACGTCCTGAAAGCCGCCGTCGGCCGCTACTACGAGAAGACCCCGACCTACGGACCCGCAGCCTACGCGGGCACGGGAACCGGAACATGGACGTATTACACCCTGATCACGAGCGAGCCGTACGACCCACATGACTGGCTGTGGTTCGTCGACAAGGTCATCAGGCCCGAGAACTTCTCCAACAGTTTCACGAGCACGTCGATCCCCGTGGAATCCGGGGTCAGCAACCCGTACAGCGACATCTTCAACATCAGCTTCGACCGGCAGGTCGGCGCGCGCAGCAGCATCGGCCTGAGCTACCTGTACCGCAAGCAGAAAGACTTCGTCATACTGACCCAGTACGCCAACAACGCCACGTACGAGCCGTTCGAGTACACGGCGCCCGAGACCGGACAGACGTTCACGATCTGGCGGGTCACCGGGGGCGGCCCGCGGGACTTCGCCCTCGGCAACCGTGACTTCCAGTACCAGAAGAACCAGATGGCGATCCTCCAGTTCCAGTCGCGGCCGACGGCCGCGTTCGCCATCGCCGGCTCGCTCACCTGGGAGTGGGGAATCGGGACCCGGCCCAACAACGAGTGCGGGATCCTGAGCCTGTGCACGAACGGCATCGACACCGATCCCAACTACGAGCAGAACCCCTTCTACAAGAACGGTCAGCTCAAGGAGGTTCGCACCTGGCAGTTCAAGCTCCAGGCGAGCTACCAGTTCCCTTGGCAGATCCTCGGAAGCCTCAACCTCCGCTGGGTGCAGGGGCGACCCTGGGGCATGGTGAATAGCCAGTATGCCATCCCGGGTGCGAACGACCCCTACTATTACGAAGTGTTGCTCGAGCCCAAGGACGCACAGCGCCAGCCCTC